>MDTF01005847.1_pt1 | contig 10763 bp, 9 predicted proteins | sample 811191 | NCBI WGS metagenome assembly MDTF01 (sample SAMN05326649, study PRJNA326480) | marine metagenome | isolation source: seawater | place: Southern Ocean | collected 2011
AACTATTAACATCCCACGCAGATGAAAACCAAATAATATTTTTTTCTCTACAATAATTATCAATTTCATCATATTCTTTTTCATTAAATTCTAATCCCTCTTTTTGCTCTCTCTCAGTTGTTCCAAAAGGACTGGTTCTAAGTTTTTTAAGTTGTTCTTCTGAGTATACAATGTTGATATCTCTTTTTTGAAATTTTATTGCATCAGCACCAGCCTGTATCGATGCATCAATCATTTTTTTTGCTACCTTTAAATCACCATTGTGATTTATTCCTATTTCAGAAATTATGAAAATTTTATTCATTGAAATGACGACACTATTAACAAGAATTCAAATTTAAGCAATCCATATATTTAAATTTATATAAAATTATAGTGAAATGATATTAGGATAATTTTTTTTAAAAAATCCTCTAGTATCAACTAACAATTTTGAGTGTTTTTTTAAAGAATTATAATCTAAATTATCGTGATCAGTTACCAAAATTACAATATCAAATTCTTTAATTTTATTTGGGGAAATTTTTATACTTTGCATAGATATGTCATAATTTCTCAAATTTTTAACAACAGGGACAAATGGATCATGATATTCAACTGCAGCTTTATATTTTTGTTTTAGTATTTTTATAATTTCAAATGCAGGTGACTCTCTTGTGTCGTTTATATTTTTTTTATAGGCAACACCTAAAATTAAAATTTTCTTTTTCACAAGAGTTTTTCTCTTTTTTTTATAAAAATCAGAAATTTCTTTAATCACCCATGCCGGCATTGATCGATTGATTTTACCGGCTAGATTTATGAATTTCGTATCTATATTGTATTTTTTTGCCTTCCAAGACAAATAAAATGGGTCAATTGGAATACAATGACCGCCAAGACCAGGCCCAGGTAAAAATTTAGAAAAACCAAATGGTTTTGTTGAGGCTGCATTAATTATCTCATGAACATTAATATTCATCTTGTGACAAATTTTTTTCATTTCATTTACTAAACCAATATTAATTGACCTATATACATTTTCAAACAACTTTGCAGTCTCTGCGGTTCTCATATCGCTAGTCGAAACAAGTGTTTGAAATATTTTTTTATATAAAGCATTTGCTACAATTAGGCATCTTTTTGTTTTTCCACTTACTAACCTTGGAACATAAAAATTTTTAATATTATTTCCTGGGTCATCTCTTTCTGGTGAGTATATTAAATAAAAATCTTTACCAACTTCAAAATTTTTTTTCAATTTTGAATAAATTACTTCATCTGTGGTACCCGGGTATGTCGTAGACTCTAGGGAGATTACTTGTCCTTTTTTTAAATATGGAAAAATATTTTTTAAAGTATTTCTTATATAACTTAAATCAGGCTTTAATTGTTTTGTTAAAGGTGTTGGTAAGCATAAAATAATAACATCTGCTTTTGTTACATCTCTATGGTTAGTTGTGCAAAAAAAATTCTTTTTTAATTTATGTTTAATAGATTTTAAATTTACACTGCTTAAATAAGAAATTCCCTTATTTAATTTTTTAATTTTTTCAATATCGTTATCAAAACCAATAACTTTATATCCTGCATTTAAAAATTGAATTGCTCTAGGTAAACCAATATAGCCTAAGCCAAAAATTCCAATTATTGCTTTCTTTTTATTAATTAGATTTAAAAGTATATTATTTTTAATCATTTTTAGGTAATACTTTAATAAGACTGAAAAAATTGTTCAATATAATAAGTAATATGCTATATACCCAACTAAAAAATTTTCAATGTTTAAAAATAATGATTTAAAAAAACCAGTTTTAGTTGCTGAGTTATGTCAAAATCATCGTGGCTCGATTTCTCTTTTAAAGGAAATGATTAGTGCAGCAAAGGAGGCCGGCATCAAATACTTGAAAATTCAAGATATAAATTCAAAAGATCTGGTACATAGAAAAAAATTTGATGAAAAAAATAATAAAAATCTGTTTAGACCTTTTAAGCAAGAGTACAAAAGACTTAAAGAATTAGATTTACCAAAAAATTTTATCAATGTTTTCATTGAAGAATGTAAAAAAAAGAAACTAAGACCTTTAGTAACACCTTTTACACATGAAAGTTATTCGAGAATTAAGAGAAAGGATTTACATGCAATAAAAATTGCAAGTTATGACTCAACATCATATTCAATGCTTAAAAATTTAAAAAATTTAGATTTACCATTTGTGATATCTACTGGAGCTACAAATAACAGTCAGATTATTAAAACGTCAAAATTTATGAGCAATCAAATCTTCGCCTTACTTCATTGCGTAACTGTTTATCCAACACCTTTACATCTTTGTAACCTGAGCAAGATTAAATTTTTAAAACAATTTACTCCATACGTGGGCTGGAGTGATCATACAGAATTTGAAAAAAATCGTCACGTAGCAAGTCTAGCATCAATTTTATTCGGTGGGAAAATTATTGAAAGACACTTTACAATTTTAGAAAGATCCAAAACAAAAGATGGGATTGTTTCAATCAATCCGGATAATGCAAAAGAATTTATAAAACTATCTAAATTACCGAATAAAGATATTAGGCACTACCTGAAAGATTTTAATAAAAATTGGAAAAGTTGTATTTCATCAAATACAAAAAAACTCTCGAAAGTTGAAAGAAATAACCTAGACTACTACAGGGGAAGATTTGCAGTTAAATCAAAGAAAAAAGTGATTTATAACTGGCAAGATTTTAAAATTTGATAGTTTCTTTTTTAATATGCCCTAATGGAAATGGTCATTTATTTAGAACAATTGATTTAATTGATTTTATTTTAAAAAAAAAAGCTAATTTAAAAATAAATATTTTTTGCTCTAAAAAACATCACCTTAAAATTCACAATTATAAATTTTCTAGCCGCAAAATGAGTATTTTTCCAATTATACCAAATTATGACTTGAGAAAGAATACTTATAGCCGACTTATAAATTTATATAATCTGAGATTAAGTAAGAAAGTAATAGATGAAACTGATATTTTTATTTCAGATAATTTGATAAATAAGTATTTACCCAAAACCAGTACTATATTGCACTCTAATTTTTTTTGGAGTGAGGTTTATTCTTCAAAAGAAAACTTATCTAAATATAAAAATATAGAAAAAAAATTTTTAACACAGAATACATGCGGGATAATATCAAACAGATATTTTGGCACATGTAAACAAAAGGTAAATTTTGAAAAAATAAAGATTGGTTTTACTAGCAAAAAAAACTCAAAGAAAACTAAACTTTTAACAAAATATAAAGAAAAAAAAATCTTAGTATATTTTAGTGGAAACGATTTATGTCCTGATAACTTAATAGATAAATTAATACAAAATGGATACAGGGTATATTCAGATAATATCAGTTTGCTAAGAAATAATAAAATATTAAAATTTAATCGAAAAAAAAATAAAATGGAAAATTTTTCTTATTTAATAACAAAACCTGGTTTGGGCTCAATAAAAGACTCTATAAAATACAAAATATTGCCAATTTTTTATTTTAAAAAAGATAATTTTGAATATGTTGAAAACTTCAAAAAACTTGCAATGATAAAAAAAGTGTTTAAGAACAATCACCTTAACGAAGAAAAAATATTTAAAATTGTTAAAAATATTAATTTTTTAACTTATAAGAATATTTTAAATGAATTAGATAAATTTAAGTTTGATGGTGATCAAATTTTTTGGAATTTTTTAAAAAATTATGAAAAAAAATAAAGTTTGTATAATTGGTTTAGGCTATGTTGGACTAACCTTAAGCTTACATTTGGCAAAAAAGGGGGTTGAGGTATTTGGGTTTGACTCTAATCCTGACATTATTAACAATTTATCTAAATGTAAAACTCATATTTTTGAAAAAAATATAGAAAAATATTTAAAAACTGCAGTAAAAAAAAAAAAATTTATATTAAGTCATAAGATTCCAAATAACTGCGATACCTATATAGTTACAGTCGGAACGCCATTAAAATACGACAAAAAATTAAAAAAATTTAATTCAAATTTAGATGATGTAAAAGATATATCATTTAAACTGTCAAAGATTATTAAAAAAAATACTTTAATAATTTTTAGATCAACACTTCCTATAGGAACGTGTAGAAATATTATTGTTAAAATTTTTGAAGAAAATAAGCTTAAAGTAGAAAAGGATTATTTTTTATCTTTTGCACCTGAAAGAACTATTGAAGGAAATGCAATCAAAGAATTGCAAAATCTACCACAAATTGTTGCAGGCTTTGGGAAAAAATCACTAAAAAAAGTGACAATTTTTTTTAATAATATTTCAAATCATGTAGTGCAGGTAAAAAATTTGGAAGCAGCGGAAATGGTAAAATTATTAAATAATTCATTTAGAGATTTATCTTTTGCTTTTTCAAATCAAATAGCAATGATTTGTAAAGAATATGGATTAAATACTAACGATATAATAAATTCTGCAAATAAAGGATATCCAAGAAACCAAATACCTTTAGCAAGTCCTGGTGTGGGTGGACCGTGTCTTACAAAAGACCCTTACATCTTAGATGAGTCAGTTATTAATTCAGATAATAAATCTAAAAGTATTTTTACTATTAGTAGAGATATTAATAATAAAATTGTTTATAATTTAATTGATAACATCAAAAAATTATTGGGAAATAGTATAAAAAAGAAAATTTTATTATGTGGTATTTCTTTTAAAGGATTTCCAGAAACGAAGGATTATAGAGGGTCTGTTACATTAAAGTTTTATGAGGTTCTTAAAAAAAATAAAAATTATCAAATATATTTACACGACCCTTTGTTTACAAATAAAGAGATTGTAAGACTACTTAATACTAGAAGTGGAAATATTAAAGAAGTTTCAAATTTTTATGATTGTATAGTTTTAATCAATAACAATAATTTTTATAAAAAAATAACATTTAATCAATATGTTAAGGCATTAAAGAAAAATGGACTTATATTTGACTACTGGTCTTTACTTAAAAAAAATAAGAATAAGTTTTCAAAAATAAATAAAAAAATTAAATATTTTCAATTATAAATGAATATTTTGGGAATTATTCCAGCAAGATCAAAATCAAAAGGGATTAAAAACAAAAACATTAAAATTATTAATGGGAAAGAGTTAATTTACTATACTGTCAAAAGGGCAAAAGAGTCCAAGCTGATCAGTCAACTAATATCAAGCACGGATAGCAAAAAATATGCTAAGATTTTTCATAAGTATGGTGTTTGGACTCCAGGCCTAAGACCTAAACATCTTGCTGTTGATGAGTCTAATATTATTGACACTCTAACCTATAAAACAAAATTAGTTGAAAAAATAAAAAATATAAAATTTGATTATGTGGTTTTATTACAACCAACTTCTCCTAATAGAAAAAAAGGGGAAATTGATAATAATTTAAAAAAAATTATTAATTCAAAATACGATAGCTTGATAAGTCTATGCCCATTAAATAGCACTCATCCAGAAAAAATGAAAAAAATTAAAAATAATAAAGTATTAAATTATATAAAAGGAAGCAGTGAAAACCCACCTCGACAAAAATTAGAGAAATTATACATTCCAAGTGGAAATATTTACATAATCAAAAGAGATATTTTAATAAAAGAAAAAACCTTAATTGGAAAAAAGCAAACATTTTACATAATAAAAAAAAAAAATTATGTGAATATTGATGATGAAGACGGTTTAAACATTGCAAAAATTAAACTGAGAAATTTTAGGTGAGAAATTTAAAAAATTTAATAAAACAAAAAATAATTATTTTTTTAATAAATTTAGGATGTTTTTTTAACTTACCAATAATTGCTGCTTGTATAGTTTATGTATCATTATCTAAATCTAAAAAAATAAGGTTAAATAAAAATTATAAAAAGACAGCAATTATAATGCATAGAGCGAATGGTACTGATGATGTGGAAAGTGCTTTTCTACATTATAAATCAAAAAATAAAATATTATTTTTAGAAAGAATTTATTTAAAAACAATTAATTCTTTTTTTACTCAAGGAGATAAAATTACAATTCATCAATACCTAGGAAATAAAAGAAATGAAAAATATTTCATTTTTTTAAGTAAATTTGTTAAGTGGTTAAGATTTTTTCTTGGAAATATTTACTTTGTTTCATTTAATTTTGCTTTTTCTGAAGAATTTAATTTAAGAGATGTTTGTTTCGAAAAAAAAATTTTTTATCTATTAATGTATAAAGAATGTGTAAGAACCAAAGGGAATTATAATTCAACTTTTAAAAAAAAATATAAGAATGCTGTAGATTTAAATAAAAATATTTTAAAAGTTTCTGTATATAATGATGATATAAAAAAAGAATTAATAAGAAATAATATCTTTAATAAAAATCAAATATATGTGACGGGTATGCCTAGATCTTCTTACTCTCAAAAAAAAGAAAAAAAAATAATCAAAAAAAATATTGTTTTTTTTTTAACAAGTGAAAGAGCTGGTATCCCAGTAGATAGGGATTTACTTCCAAATAAAATCAAAAATTTAAATTGGAGTGACATAAATGAATGTGTTTTACAAGTATTTGGGGAACTGTCAAAAAAGTATCCGATAATAAACTTTATAATAAAAAGCAAGGCAGGACTAAGTAAAAAAGATCAGGATAAAATTAGAGATAGTATCAAGAGCCCAAATATTAAATTTTATCAGGGAGGTGCTGGACATTCATTAATCAAATCCTCCTTTGTTGTAATTGCATTTAATAGCACAACAATTTACGAAGCAATCTTAAATAGAAAAAAGGTTATAATCCCATATCTTAAAAAGTATAAAAATAAAACCTATAGAGATTACATTCTTGAATATCCCAAGAATTTATGTGTTGAAAACAAAAAGGATCTTGTGAAAAAAATTGAAGCAACAATCAGTAATAAAAAATTGATAAATGCTAAAATAAGTAAAGAAGAAAATAAGCTTATTAAAAAATATTTAGGTAATATTAAAATGGCACCAAAAAATATGAGACAATTTTTAAATATTTAGATTTTATGAATCAGCTTAATTATTTTTAAATTTTTTAATAAAATTTAAATAATATTTCGTTTCATTAAAAAACCTTTCTATAGATTTTTTTTTTCCAATATTCATTAAGCCAATTTTGTGTTTTTTGATAAAATTTTTTTTTATTGAAATATTTTTTTTATGTAAATTTTCTTTCTTTATCTTGAGGCAAAGTTTTTCATAATACTCTGTGTGTTTATTGTGTTTATAAATTTGATTGAAATAAAAATTTTTTTTTTTAATAGTTTTAACTAATTTTCTTTTTTCAGCAAAAATATATTCGAATGAATCATATTTTTCTATTTTTGTATTAATAAATTTTTTTACATAAAAGTTATTCTTATTTAAAATAAATTCCCAGGTGTCCCTATTTAAGAACTTTAGAGTATTATAATTAAAATATTCGATAGGAGAGCCAATAAGTTTATCAGATCTCCACCTGATAATTAATTTTCCATTTAATTTTAAAACTCTATGAATCTCCCTAAGAGATTGATTGATATCAAAACAATGTTCTAACGATCCTAAAGATATCACAGCACCATAAGATGGCTGTTTATAAGGAAGGTTTTCTCCAAAAGCAAAATCTATTGAAAGTCCATATTTTTGATTGCCATAATTTACACTAGGCCGGTGAGGATCAATACCATTTATTTTATAACCATTTTTTTTCCAGGGAATCATTGTTAATCCAGTCGAGCAACCATGATCTAGAATCTTTTCATTTTTTTTTATAAATTTTTTGAAATAATTAAAGACAAGATTGCCTCTAATTGTTTGAAATTTAATATGATTTTTATTGGGTTTAAACTTTGCACCAAAATATGACGCGCCATAATCCAAGTTAAAAAATTTTTTGTAAAAATTATTACTGGGCCTTGGTGAAATAAATTTTAAAGAACATACTTTGCATATCTTAATTGGCAAATAACCATATATACCAGGTTTATTACCAATTTTTCCATAATTTTGAAATATAAGAGTTTGATGAGAATTACAAACCTCGCATTTTTTATTTACACTTTTAAATAGTTTATTTCCAATTTTATATTCAATTTTTTTAATATTTTTGTTATTAGGATAAATCATTAATTTAAATTAATTTTTTAAAATTTATAATTCTTTAAGTTTATAGTAAAGATTATAAAACTTATATATAATATGAAGAATCTTTATGAAAATAATTAAAAAACGAGGAGCTTGGAGTTTTGGTGGAAATATTCCAAAAAAATTTGAAAATCATATAAAGAATTCCATACCATATTATCTTGAAGGTCATAATATAATTAATAAACTTTCAGATTTTTTTCTATTTAATGGTTCGACTTGTTATGATGTTGGTTGCTCAACAGCAAATTTATTAATTAAGCTAACGAATTTTACGAATAAGAAAGAAATAAAATTTAATGGTCTTGAAATTGAAAAAAAAATGTACTCTTTAGCAAAAGAAAATATAAGAAAGAAAAAAATTAAAAATATAAAAATTCATAATGCTGATATAAAAAAAATTAAATTAAAAAAAAGTAACTTAATAATATCATATTACACTATTCAATTTATACACCCTTCTCATCGACAAATGGTTTTTGATAAGATTTTTAAATCTTTAAATTGGGGTGGTGCATTTATTATATTTGAAAAGATAAGGGGAAATGATGCAAGATTTGATAATATAATTAATTCTTTATATTCAGATTTCAAAGAAGAAAATAAATTTGTACCAAAAGAAATTTTAAATAAGTCGAAATCTCTTAGAGGTATTATGGAGCCGTTTAGCGATAAAGGTAATTTGGGATTATTGAAAAGAGCAGGTTTTGTCGATATTCAAACTATTTTTCATCATTTATGCTTCAAGGGATATTTGTGTATTAAATAAAAAAATTATGAATGCTAGTTTTAAAGACCTTAAAAATAAAAATATTATTATCACTGGTGGTAATGGATTTCTTGGCAAACAACTAACAAATGCATTTCTCGGTCAAGGTTCTAGAGTATTTGTGTTAGATATAAAAAAGCCAAAATTAAAAAATCGATTAACTTTTTTTAAAGCTGATATAACTAAAGAAATTGATTTAAAGAAAATTTTAACTTTTTTTAAAAAAAAAAAGATTAAAATAGATGTATTGATAAATTGTGCTGCAAAAGATCATATACCAACTAAGACAAATAATAATAAAGAGAAATTAGATTTGGAAAATTTTTCTCAGAAAGTTTGGATAGATGATTTAAATGTAGGTTTAACAGGAAGTCTACTAACTACAAAAATATTTGGTTCTTATATGGCTATAAAAAAAAGTGGAGTTATTCTAAACATTTCATCAGATCTTGGAATTATTGCACCAAATCAAGATATTTATAAAAAAACTAACTTTATAAAACCTGTTTCTTATTCTGTAGTAAAACATGGAATTATAGGCCTAACAAAATATACAGCTAGTTATTGGGCAAAAAAAAATATTAGGTGTAATGCAATTGCTCCTGGAGGAATTTTTAATAACCAGGATAGTTCGTTTATAAAGAAAATAAATCAATTAATTCCTTTGGGAAGAATGGCAAAAAAAAATGAATATAATGGCTTAATTTTATTTCTTTGCAGTGATCTTTCATCTTACATAACAGGTTCTATTATTGTTGCTGATGGAGGTAGGACAATTATTTAATATAAATAATTCAATCATTGAAACAGCTCGTCTGATTTTATTTTACAATACTTTTATACTTTAAGTTTAGAAAATTTATAGATCTAGTGTTTGTTATTTTTACGAGTATAAGAATTAAAATCTGCAACTTTACGAAAAACAGGTCTCACTGGTATTCCTTCAATTAAGTTTCGTAGATTTAAATTTTTATTAATTATATTTTTAAAATTTTTCATCACTTCATCAAATGCATCTAGTGTCTTTTTAACATCTTTTTTTTTATGTGACCAAGATAGTGCATGATAGGCAGCCCAAAGTATACCTCTCCGAATTAGTTCTTGTTGAAAATATGATTTAATTTCAAGATCATTATGCTTTTTACTGCTACTAAAAGAAATAATTGTTCGACAAGGGTAACCAATGCATTCAATAAATTCTTGTAAACCATGACTTATTGCCAATCTATTAAATCCATCTTTAAGCTCAGTTCCAACTATATTCAGATGTCCTGGCACATCTTCTCTTTCAAGTTTTGGAATACATGCTTTTGCAGCAGCAAGTCCAATACAATCTCCACCATATGTAAATGAAAAAAATGTTTTTGAGAGTGTTGACATATATTCTTTTTTACCTACGAGTGCAGACAATGGAATTGCATTAGATATAGCTTTTGCAAATGTTGCTAGATCTGGTGTAACATTAGTTAGCTCTTGAGCACCTCCTAGAGAGAAACGAAAACCTGTAATTATTTCATCAAAAATGAGAAGTGAACCATAATGATGAGCCATTTTTTTTACTTCTGATAAAAAATTTTTTTGACAAAATTTTTTACATACTTTTTTTTTGCAATTTATTGATCCATAACAAGCAGGCTCAAGAATTGTTAGTGGCTCCATAATTACACAAGCAACTTTATTAGGATTTTTTTTAAAAATTTTTTCTAAACTATCAAGATCATTATATTTAAAACTATGAGCTAACTTCTGATTAAATTTAGGTATACCGCTGTTTAAATCTGTGTCCCCTATATACCAATCATGCCAACCATGATATCCACAATAAGCAATATGATCTCTTCCAGTAACAGATCTTGCAACTCG
>MDTF01012958.1_pt1 | contig 10763 bp, 10 predicted proteins | sample 811191 | NCBI WGS metagenome assembly MDTF01 (sample SAMN05326649, study PRJNA326480) | marine metagenome | isolation source: seawater | place: Southern Ocean | collected 2011
ATTACCTGGCACTGTGTCTTTGCGGAGCCCGGACTTTCCTCTTTAAAAAAAATTAAAGCGACAAGTCGTTCATCTAGCAGGTACTAATTTATTACTAAACTATAAAACTTCAAGAAAAATTTAATTATATCTCTTGAGAAGATTTGTACTAATAAGCAAGCATTCTTGATCAATTTTACCATCAATTAGATTTTGTCTAAATCTTCTTTGAAAAGTTTTAACTATTTCTTTCAAATACTTGTCTTTAGTTAGATTTTTTGGAATTTTTTCTGAATATCCAATCTTAAATAAGTTGTTAAAAAAATATTCTTTTTCCATTTTACTAGTTTTAAATCTTCTATTTCTTTTTAATTCTTGCTTATTTAATGAGTGCCATATGCCTATTTTATTTTTATATAAATGTTCCCATGGAAAATTTTCTCCAGGATCTTTCTTTCTTTCTGGGGCTATGTCCGAATGTCCTAAAATATTTTTATGTCTAATATTATATTTTTTTATTAAATATTTACTTAGTTCTAAAAGAGAAGAAATCTGTTTTTTAGAAAATTTTTTATATCCAAATTCATGTCCTGGATTTGTAATTTCAATTCCAATGGAGTTTTGGTTTAATGATTTATAATCTTTCCATGAAGATCTACCCGCATGCCAAGCTATATATAAATCAGGAACTAGTTTAATGATTTCCCCATTATATTTTATCAAGTAATGGCAGCTAACCTCAGATTGTATATTAGTAAGTCTATTTATTGCCTCAGAATCTTTCTTCATGCCTGTATAATGAAAAATAATAAATTTGATTTGATTAAAAATTCTTTTTTTAGAATTAAAGTTCGGAGAATATTCTAATATTGTTTTTAAAGCCATTTTTGGGTCATATTTACTGCTTAATCTCGATTTACTTTATCATTATATATATTATATAATTATAAAAATAATGAATAAAATTATAACAACACTTTTAATTTCACTAATACTTTCATCTAATGTTAGTGCGGGCACAGATGGTGAAAATGACCTATCTAAAAATGCTAAGCCTATTAAAGATTGTTTTGAAAGTTTCAATAGAGCTACTTTTTCTTTAAACCAAAGCTTAGATAAAATAATTTTTAAGCCTGTTGCGAAAGCTTATAGAGTTTTACCATCGCCAGTTAGAACTGGAGCAAGCAATGCACTTGATAACCTTTCTTCTCTTATAACTATACCAAATAATATTCTTCAGGGAGATTTTAAAAAAGCAGGAGTTAATACTGGAAGACTTGCTGTTAATACAACTTTGGGGATTCTTGGAATAGTTGATGTCGCAGAAAAAATGGGTTTTTCTGAATATCAAAAAGAAGATTATGGTCAAACACTTGGTGCTATGGGTGTTGGTCCTGGTTGTTATTTAGTTCTCCCTGTTTTAGGACCATCAACTGTTAGGGATACTGCTGGCTCTTTTCTAAATATATTAGGTGGAGACCCTTGGTACAATTTCTCCGTACATGGTAACAATGAATTTTTAAGCAAATCAGATTTTGTGATAACAAAAGTTTTAACAGGAATAAACTTTAGATCAAAAAATATTGATTCAATCGAAAATTTAGAGAAAAATTCTATGGATTTTTATGCATCTGTTAAAAGTTTGTACTTGCAAGACAGACAAAGAAAAATTGCTAACGCCAGTGCAACTATTGAAATTATGTATGAGAATGAATGGGAAGAGATAGAATCCAAATAATATAAAATATGAAAAAAATCTTATCTTATGTAACTTTCTTAATAATTATCTTTTTAAATATTGGTAAAGCCTATTCAATTGAAGCTGATGTTTTTATTCAATCAACAGTTAATAGAGCAGCCAAAACACTTAGTGGCACACTCTCCAAAACTGAAAGGGTTGAGAAATTAAAAGATATAGCTAGAGACACAGTTGATATTGATGGAATAGGTTTTTATTCTCTTGGAACCCATAGAAAAAACTTAACTGAAAAGCAAGTGGATAAATATAAAGAACTTTTTGCAGAATACTTTTTAAAGAGTTTTTCAAGTAGACTGGCTGAGTACACTAATCCAGAAATAGAAGTAGTTTCAAAAAAAATAATTAACAAGAATTATACAATAGTATCTAGTAGATTGGTTGCTACAGGGAATAGACCTGAAGTAAAAATTGAATGGAGAGTGTATACAAAGGATCCTAACAATTTGTTAATTAGAGACTTAATAATTGAAGGTTTGAGTCTTGCCAGAACTCAAAAAGAAGAATTTTCATCTATAATAAATTCTAGTGGTGGTAAAATTGAAGTTCTCTTTAAAAGCCTATCTGATTTTGCTAATAAATAATTTTTTAATGTTTTTTTAATTTATAAAAATTTTAAGAACAGTTATTAATGAGAATTACTGATACGAGATACTTACTTACTGCAAAACTAATTTAAATATTAGAACTTAAAGAAATTAATTTTTTGGTGGGCCCACCAGGACTCGAACCTGGGACCAATACATTATGAGTGTACTGCTCTAACCAACTGAGCTACAGGCCCTAAAAATTAACCAATGTTTACAATAATTTTAAGCTCCTAGCAAGTTGAGAGATTTAGAATAAAAATTTGATATATTTCTATTTGAGAGAATATGTCTATTATAAATCATCAAAATATATCATTTTTTATATTTATCTTTGATTTTTTGTGATTTTCATCTTTTTTCTTCGACGATAGATATTTTTAAGATTTTAATATAGAAACATTAAAAAAATTTAAAATAAAAATTAATGAATTTATTAAAAACAACTAAAATCAATAAATGCAGACTTTGTAACGATAAGAAATTAAAAAAAATTTACAATTTTGGTGATTTTTATGTAAGTAATTTTGTAAATTTCAAAGATATTAAAAAAGGAATTAAAGCACCTCTTTCTCTTGTGTATTGCGGAAACTGCAAATTACTTCAACTGGAGCATTCTGCACCTCAAGAGTTAATGTATCGTAAATTTTATTGGTATAGATCTGGAGTTACTCAGACGATGAGGGACTCTCTTCATGAGCTATATTCTGATATAAAAAAAAAATGCAAACTCAAAACCAATGACTTAATCCTAGATATTGGTGCAAACGATGGAACTTTCTTAAACTATTTTAAGAAAGATGGAATATTAACTGTTGGGTGTGAACCTGCGAAAAATTTACAAAAAGATTTGAAAAAAAATTGTGACTTTGTAATAAATGATTTTTGGAGCAGAAAAGCATATGAAAAAATTTTTAAACGCAAGCTAACTGTGAAACCAAAAGTTATTACGGCAATTGGAATGTTTTACGATTTAGAAGACCCTTCTAAATTTATAAAAGATGCAGCTGAAGTTTTGAGTGATGATGGAATTTTTGTTGCGCAATTAATGTGCCTACATTCAATGCTTAAAGAAAATGATCTTGGAAATATTTGTCATGAACATTTAGAATTTTATTCTTATGAATCATTAAAATACCTTTTTGAAAAGAATGGGCTTAAAATTTTTAAAATTACAAAAAATAATGTCAACGGTGGTTCTTATAGAATTTATTGTAAGAAAAATATTAAGAAATCAATTTCTTATAAAGAGAATGCTAGTTTAAAAGATATAAAACTATTCATTAGTAGGATTAAAAAAAATAGAGAGACCTTTTTAAATTTTTTTAACAAAAGTATTAAAGAGAATAAAAAAATATTTCTTTATGGTGCTTCTACTAAGGGTAATACTTTATTGCAGTATTATAAATTGGATCATACACATATTCAATTTGCAGCAGAGAGAAGCCCTGAAAAATGGGGAAAATATACAATAGGATCTGGCGTTAAAATTATTTCAGAAACTGCAGCAAGAAAACTTAATCCTAATTATTTTTTTGTTATGCCTTATTCTTTTATAAATGAATTTGTATTAAGAGAAAAAAAATGGCTTAAAAATGGAGGTAAATTTATTTTACCTTATCCAAAATTTAGATTAGTTAAATGAGCAAGAAAGCTTTAATTTTAGGTATTACTGGGCAAGATGGTTCCTATATGGCTGAACTTTTGCTACAAAAAAAATACATAGTTTATGGTTTAATAAGAAAATCAGCCACTGGTAATACTGTCAACATAGAGCATCTTATAAATAATAAAAAATTTGATAAATCATTAAAAATTGTAAAAGGTGATTTATTAGATATGGGATCAATAAAAAATATTATTGATAGAGCTGAACCAGATGAAATCTATAATTTTGCAGATCAAGATCATGTTGGATGGAGTTATGAGATTCCTTCATATTCAATGAAGACAACAGCATTAGCTGTTATAGATATTTTGGAAATTTTAAAATCCAAAAATAAAAAAATTAAATATTTTCAACCTATATCCTCAAATATGTTTGGTGAGTCACAAAAATTACTTCATGATGAAGATACAAAAATATCACCAGCAAGTATTTATGCTTTAGGAAAAGCAACTGCATACCTTGGAAGTAAAATGTATGCTAAAGTGTTTGGGGTTCATGTTTGTGGTGCAATTTTTTTTAATCATGAGTCACCAAGAAGGTCTACAGAATATGTTTCTCGAAAAATTGTTGAGCAATCATGTGAAATTTTTTATAAAAAAAGAAAACAATTATATCTAGGTGACGTAAATGCAAAAATTGACTGGGGATATGCAAAAGATTATGTTTTTGCTGCATGGCAAATTATGCAACAAAAAAAACCAGAATTCTTCATTATTGGGACAGGAAAATTGACATCAGTCAAATCATTTGCTGAAAAATGTTTTAATTACCTGGGTTTAGATTATTCAAAACATGTTGTAGTAGATAAAAAATTAATAAGACCCTCTAAAACTAGTTTTTTAAAAGCTGATACTAAAAAAGCAAAAAAAACTTTTAATTATAAAATTAAAACAAATATCGATCAATTGATGAAGATTATGATGGATGCAGAACTTGATAAATACAAATAAAATATCAGTTTCAATTATATTGTGCACCTATAATGAGGCTGCAGTTATTAAGAATACTATAGAAGAAATATTTAAATATAATATAAATTGTGAAATTGTTATTGTAGATGATAATTCAAAAGATAATACAGTAAAAATAATCAACGAATTTAATGACTCCAGAATTACTCTAATAGAAAGAAAAAGTAGAGGTCTTGCATCGGCATGTCTTACTGGATTAATTTTTTCTAAATCAGAAATTGTATGCTGGATTGATTCAAATTTACCTGACCTTGCACCAAAAATTTCGAATATGATAAAAGAAATTCGTGAAAAAAATATAGTGATAATGTCAAGGTATGTTGATGGAGGCGGAGATAAGAGAAGTACACAAAGAATTCTTACCAGTCGGTTGATTAATTTTGCTTGCAGGGTATTTTTAGGGAATGACACAAAAGATTACACTAGTGGAATTTTTGTTATGAAAAAAAATACTTTAAAAGAGGTGTTACCACTTGGGTATGGGCACGGTGAATATTTTATAGAATTTATTTATAAAGCCAAAAAAAATGGATACAAAATTACTGAATTACCATATATACAACCTGCTGATTTAGAGGGTTTAAGTAAAACTGCTAGCAGTGTATATAGGTTTTGGAAAACAGGATTAAGTTATTTTTTACGTATATTTATAACTTTATTAAATAGAAATTAAATACTAGATTATTTTAAGCTACTATAAAAATATGATTGAACAAATTATACATAACAAAAAAATATATGCACTAATTGTAAGGAAATATGATTCAAAAAAAAATGGAATAAAATTTTTTACACCAGATCATTTTCCACAACAATTAGGATTTATGAAGCATGAAAAGAGTCATGCAATTAAACCTCATTATCACAAAAAAAGATTAACAAAAATTTTGATTACAACAGAAATTATTTTACTTCTTAAAGGAATTTTAAGAGTAGATTTTTATAATGATAAACAAAATTATATTTTTAGTAAAATAATAAAAAAAAACCAGATAATTTTACTTATGCATGGTGGGCATGGGTTTAAAGTTATAAAACCTGTTGAAATGCTTGAATTTAAACAAGGTCCTTTTAGTTTAAAAAAAGATAAAGTTAAATTTGATCAAAATGATAATCAAAAAATTATTATTAAAAAATAGAATGATACCAGTCAGTAGTCCAGTCATAACTAAAGAAGATATCAATTATGTTCAGAAGGCTCTTAAAGAGGGTTGGGTTTCGTCAGCTGGTCCCTATATCGGGAAATTTGAAAAAATATTTTCTCAATATATAGAAAAAAAACATTGTATAGCGCTGTCAAGCGGTACTGCTGCCTTAGAAGTTGCTCTTAAGGCATTAGGAATAAAAAAAGGTGATGAAGTAATTATACCAAATTTTACAATTATTTCAAATGCATTAGCTGTAGTAAAACTTAATGCAAAATTCATACCCATAGAATGTGATCTAGATACTTGGAATATGAATATTGAAGAAATAGAAAAAAAAATTACAAAAAAAACAAAAGCCATAATAGCAACTCATATTTATAATTTTCCTTTACAAATAGATTTGATCAAAAAAATTTGCATTAAAAATAAAATATTTTTAATTGAAGATGCAGCTGAAGTTTTGGGATTACAGTATAAAAATAAGAAATGTGGATACTATGGTGATATTAGCATTTTTAGCTTTTATTCTAACAAGCAAATCACGACTGGTGAAGGTGGGATGATTTGTACTAATAACCTTTTATTGGCTAAAAAATGTAGATCGTTGATCAATCTATGTTTTGGTAATAAGGACCGTTTTTTACATAATGATATTGGCTGGAACTACAGAATGACAAATATTCAAGCAGCATTAGGGATTAGTCAATTGAAAAGAATTAATCAAATAGTTAAAAAAAAAATGTCCATAGGAATGCAATATTACCAGAAATTAAAAAATAATAAAAATATTTATTTTCCAGCACCTAAAAATAAATTTTCTAAAAACATATATTGGGTTATTGCAATTGTCATAAAAAATACTGAACTCAATATTAACGCAAAAAAATTATCTCAAATATTAAGTAAGCTACATATAATGACAAGACCTTTTTTTTGGCCAATGAGCGAGCAAATAATCTTAAAAAAATTTAACTCTAGAGTGCGTGATAAGTTTCCAAATTCAAAATATATATGTCAGTATGGCTTATATTTACCATCGGGACTAAACTTAAAATCAAGTGAAATTGATTATATTTGTAAAAAAATTAATGATATTCTAGCCTAAAGTAAGTGACCTTTATCAGAATTTTTTTGCTAATATTACAATAATTAAATACTTTTTAACAATCCATAAATAGTGAAACGAAGAATACTTTTTCATCTATGTAATCTTAATGAATACTGTGAGTTAATTGCCAATAATTTATGAAAGGCGTATTTATTGGCTACAACTGTAATGAGAAGTTAGGCAAACAATAATTTGATCATATCAAGTTTTAATGATTTAAGCATATAATTATTTTTTAAAATATTCTTGAAATATTTTTTTATAATTAAACTTATTTTTAAATAATATTATGAAAAATATAATATGTAAAAAATGCCCCATATGTCTCATTCTTTCTTGTTCATATCCTGCAGCTATATGGATGACCAACATTAACCATACATAAATTAAAAAAATCGCAGAAATTGATTTATTAATTTTATTTTTATCTGAGTTAATTTCAAGAATACTTTTGATAGTTAATAAACTAAAGAAAGCATACATAATTAAATAATACAGCTGAAGTGATCTAACTTTAATTGGGCTAAGATATTTATTTTTATTTAAGTCATAAAAGAAACCAAAATATTTTCTCCACTCCTTTGGATCCCAGCCAACATGGTCAAAAGTAAAATGGCCATGGTTCGAAATAAAAAGATATTTCACTCTACTTAAATAATCAATTGGTTCTTTTTTTATTTCGTTGATAGCAAGGTCTAAACATTTTTTTGATCTATAAATAAATCCTACGTTATTTAATTTAGTTATGTTTCCAACTAAAGAAGGGTGAGTGTTTTTAAATTTTGGATTATTCTTTTTGAATGAAGCTTCATCTTTATCAATATCTTTATAATAAAAATTACATTGTTCCCAATAATCCCACTTATCTCCATAACTTAAAACAGTGAATAATTGCATTCCTATCCAAGTTGAATTAGCAAACATATTAACTTCAATTTTATTTTTAACTGATAGAGTCAGAGTTAGTAATGTAAATATAAAACATATTATAATACTTCTTAAAATATTTTTTTTATATTTAATTAAAGTTATCCCAATTAATAGTACAATCATAAAAAAAGGAAGACTAAAAGCACTCCAAGTAAAAGCTAAGAATAAAGCAGTAAGATAAATCAACAATTCATATTTAAGCAAGTGGTTTTCGCTAAATTTTAAATACAGATATGAAAATTGTGCAAATAAAAAAACTGTTAGGTGCGTGTAATGCATATATGTTTCATAATAAAGAAAGGCAATAGAAAAAATAAAAAAAATAAAGTACAGAATATAAATCAAAGTTTTTGAAAGCTTAAAAAAATTTGTAATTAAATAAAAATAATAAATGGTAATAAATGAAAAAAATATATTGAAAAAATGTAAAGCAATACCAATTTTATTGTAGTCAACACCAACCAACTTTATAAAAATTCCATAAATTAAATTCCAAAATGGGGGCTGATAATGAAGATAATAAACTGTTCTAAGCAAATCCTTACTTAGTAGGTTGGGATCCATTAACTGCCATTTTAATGATATTTCTTCACCTACAGGTACAATTTCAAAGTAATAAGTAACTAATCTTGCAATTATATAGATAGATAAAAGTTGCCAAAAAAAATTAATATTATTATTATTTTTATTATTTATCAATCTGTAAGAACAGGTTTTAATATTTTTTATAAATAGTTTAAGTTAATTATAACTTAATTTTTAAAATAGCTATATATTTTTATTAAACAAAACTTTTATGAAAGAGAATTCAAAATCTATTTATCTATTAATTCTATTTTTTTTATTTTTGATAATATTTTGCATTAAATATTTAATTTTTCAAAACACACAATATAGCAATGATCAGGCTTTTTATAATCAGTGGGTTGCGGACATGCGTGCTGCTCAACATTTATTCCCTAATGGTCCAGGCTCTTTTATACAAAATCTTTTACTAGATCAATCATCTTTCCTTCATCAATTTTTTAAAAGAATGTATAATAATTTATCAGTAATATTCAATATTTTCCCATTATTTTTAAATTATTTATTTGGGTTTTTTTTTACCAAGGCTCCATTTAATTTTAATCTTATCTCCATTATTGCTAATACCTGCATCCCATTTTTTTTTTTAATAATCATAAAAGATAAACTCAAAAATATAAACCTTAAGTCTTTTATTTTTTATATATTACTAATTTTATTGATTAGTTTTAATTTTTCATTTTTTTATTATTCACCATTGGGTTTTCACAATTTTGGTATATTATTTTTGATATTTACAATTTATTTTTCACAGAAAAATTTGTATAGAAAATATTTTTTTGATAAATACTTTATTATATTTGGAATTTTAATCCCCATCACATGTCATTCATATAATTTTTTTTTTATAATTACATATTTATTTACACTGATTATTTATCGAAAAGTTTTTCTCTCTACTGCCTTCTTTAATAGAGATATATTAATATTTTTTTCAGTTATCTTAATTTTTGCAATAACCTTACTCACTTTACTCATTATTAATCATAACAATATATTTTTCATTAAGGGGATTTTAAATCTCTTATTCAACGAAACTTCATTTAGTTTTTTAGAATTCATGAAAAAATTATTCATTAATACACAAATATGGCTTATGAGGATAATTCATTATTTTGGAATATTTAATTTGATTATATTTCTTATATTTGTTTATAAATTTAAAAATCCTACGTTATTAATCGCAATTTTTATTAATTATCTTTTATTCATTTTTTTAAATCTAGATGGACATTATCCCAGTATAATTTTATATAATTTAATTCCATTTTATTTTTATTTTTTTTTCTATATTAAAAAATTTGATTTAAATTTTAAAAAAAATTATTTTGATATATTCATAATATCTACACTTTTATTAGGACTTTCTTTCAATATTTATAAGATTAATTATAAAATAAATTTAAATACTAGTGAATTAGAGTTTTATAATTTTTACTATAAAGACAACAAAACAATTAAAAATAATTTATTGCAGGTAGTTAACAAAGTTAAAAATGAGCAAGTAATTTTTAATAAAGAGTTATCAAAAAATATATATTACTCAAATTATTATTCTTTAAATAATATAAAGCATGTTATCACAAATGATTTTATTATAGATGGTTATTATAATAAATTTTTTAAAAAAGACCAATTTACCAAAGCGTTTGTCTATGATTATAACTCTCGTCAAAAACAAAATTTAATTTTAGAAAATACTTATTATTTATATTTTGGTCATATATCTGAAGACCCTCTAAAAAAAATATGTATAATCTTTAAGGATAATGATTATGACTGTAAAAAAATAAAAAAAGTCGATTTGAATGACTTTAAAGAAAAATTAGAATTTATGAATTTAAAATATAAAATGGTATTATATTATTTAGATTAAACCTTATGTTATATTTTATTTAGAACTAATTTTTATAATTAATTTTAAATTAGCTTATTTCACTTTTGTGACTTTTAAATGGTGGGACTGGTTGGTTACGCTCCAACTACCCCTGCAATGTCAATGCAGTACTCTACTATTGAGCTACAGTCCC
>MDTF01016936.1_pt1 | contig 10762 bp, 6 predicted proteins | sample 811191 | NCBI WGS metagenome assembly MDTF01 (sample SAMN05326649, study PRJNA326480) | marine metagenome | isolation source: seawater | place: Southern Ocean | collected 2011
TCGTGCCCTTCACACAGCATCATCATTTCTGCCTGTGCCAATCCCAACCGGCCACTACGTAACGCTGAGATTGAAGTCATCAGGCGACGTTCATGTTCACTTAGATACTTAGAACAACCCACGCACTGGGGGGAATTAAACGAAAAAACTGAACGCCGTGCAAATCGCATTTCTTGTAGTGCCAATAAAAGCCTGACCCCAACACGAGCCCCCACTTCAATACCAAAATGTTTTTCAGCAGCTTTTAAACCCAAAATCCAACTATGCGAAGCCGCAACCGCATATGTTTGAAGGTAAAAACGTGCTATTTCAAGCAGCGCAAATTCTATCTGATCTAAACCTGCTGAATTAACATAAATTTCTTTTTGGCCAGGATGGCGGCTGCAGTTTATAACTTTTTGCGCAGTCATTTTGGATGTTATTGCCAAACCTGCGGCGTCATCTTTCGCCGAGTTGATCCTAAGCCCGGTCGATAGCCGCTCCATGGTCGCGTTCATTACCTTGTCATTGCGCGTCAAAGAGCTCGCGGCAATACTCGACGCTATGTTGGTATTAATCGTAACCATAGATCATATAGGTTTAAAGTTTATTTAATATAAACCGATATGCAAAAAATATACCAATAGACAGCTTCAGTAGTGCTATTAATTAAAGCTGTGTTACAAATACTTTATAAAATGCGTTTAAATGACCACTATTTATAGTGTATTTATTAAAAGGATTGTGTGTAGGCTTCTTTGGTTAAATAATTTGATGATCAAGTACTGACAATATTTTTCCGCTCTGCTGCAATATGTCAAAAAAATGGCAGTGTCGGCCGACCCAATTGGTTTCAGGTTTACAGCAGTGCGTGTCGCCTTGATATTCACATCACCTGCGGTTATGAGTAAAGAGTTTGAATTTTTTACACTCGCCTGACCACACGTATAATTATGCAAAGCAAGCCCATACCCAACCGTAGCCAGATACAGAAAAGCCATGTACTTTAGTCGCAGGTGTCGGGTAGCTTTCTCGCCAGTTGTATTTATAGCAAGAAACATAATGTATGGCCGTCTGCAATCTTCAAAAAAAGGAATGAAATCCCCTTCTAGGGTGAGACCTATTTTTGGTCATAATCAATGGGAATCAGTAGATTTCTATTGAGCAGTAAATACCAGCTTTTCTACCCGCAACTCAGTTGGACAGAGCAATAGTTTTTTAATTCGCGGGTCGAAGGTTCAAATTATGCTGTCCCGATATTAAGTATTGAGCCACTAGTCCTGCGGGCGTTGGAGTTGTACCGCGATCGAGACACGAATCTTAGGCGACACCCAAGTGCCGCTGGGATCGGACTGCATACCCATATCGACCCGCGCGCGATCAATCACCAGATCGCCACTAATCAGCGCCTGATTATCACCCAACAGCAGTGTTAACCCATCGATGGGGATGACATTACCCTTGATGTCTAGCGTACCCATCAGTGTATATTGGCGGTTGCCGGTTTGTACCATGCTCGTTGTCCGGTAATACGCGAATGGAAAGCGCCGGATATCAAACCACTCGGGTTCGGGTAGGGTGCGATCGTGCAGGGGGTTACCATCGCGCGCTGAGCCGGTCTCGATATCGACAGATAGACGGCTGGCATTGATATTATTTGGGTACAATTGTGCATCTATGTGCCAACGTAAAAAACGACCACTAAAGCGTGTTTCTGCGTGCTCTCCGGCGAAGCGAATAGAACTTGCACTTGGGTTTACCTGCCAGCCGGTCTCCTCTGATGTCACCTGCACTGCAGCTAGGTCGGGTGTTGCGGTGGTCGATCGGAACACCGATGATCCGTAATAGGCGCTGCAGACGAGTACCAACGCTGTGAGCAAAAAACCTAACCAGTGAGCGTTGCGGCGGCGCTTGGGTTGCATTGCACTCAGATTAAACAGCACTCGCACGAGCAATTGATCGCGGGCATGCAACTGATGCAGAAGTGCAGCGCCGACATGTAAAACAACCAGCAGTGCCATGCTCAACGCAAGTGCCGCATGGATGTCCGCGAATGTGGCTGCGGCCTGCTGTCTGACATCAGCGGATTGTTGATGCAGATTAAATAGGTGCGGTACTGTGATTCGATCAAACCATACAGTATCGACATTTAGTGGTACATCGCCGCGCCACTGTGTTGACACAAATAGCCAGCCAGTCAGCGGAACGCCAATCATTAACAGATAAAACGACAAGTGCACTGCGGTCGCTAAGCGTCTTTGTAATCGCTTCATTCCCCCCGGCAGTGCCGGTGGTCGGTGGCCCAATCGCCACACCAATCGCAATATACTAAGCGCTAGGATCGAAAGTCCCAGCGATTTATGCAGTTGATAGGCACCTACCGCGAGACCGCGGCTGGCGGCCACATCAATCGCGTCATGCATCCAGATGCCAAGGACAATATTGGACATCACAAGTGCGGCAATCAGCCAATGTAATGTGATGGCGACCGCAGAATAGCGTGCTGAGTTATCCTTCCCAACGGCACTCAAAGGGCTTGATGTAACTCGCCTTCAAACATAAGAGTAACTTGATCGCCGACAAAGCCTGGCGCCACTAAATAATCCATACCAAATGTCGAGCGCAAGAATGTGCCAGAAACACTCAATCCCAAGGCGGGAGTTTGTGTAAACGGATGTTTTGAGGTTGAACCTACCACTATCGCCTCTAGGGTAACTGGGTGCGTCTGCCCGAGTAAGGTAAGTTCTCCGTTGACCTGAAGGCGTCCGGAGGACTGTTCACTGATTTCGGTGGATTGAAAGCGAATTTCTGGGTAGAGCGCGGCATTAAAAAATTTCTCGCTCATCGCCAAGTCCTCTTCCCAATTGGCAAACCCCGAGTCAGCATGCGACGCTACATAATCGCCGCGGTAATCGGTGCGGATTGAGTTAGGGTCGATGGTGATCGACACCGACGACGCAGAGATATTATCGCTATCCAAGTCTAGTTCCATACTATACTCGGTAAATCCCGCGACATAATTTGACAATCCGAGATGGAGCACGCCGAACTGGAGACTTGCATGCGTCGGGTCGTGGCGATACTGACCGGATGGAGCTTCGACCTTGAGAGCAGTTGCGGTCTGCACTGCCTCTTCGACAGCTACGGGTTTGCAGCCTGCGGTAACAAATGCAAGTAGTGTGATAAAACTAACGATAAGGTGGCGATGCATAGTTTGTTCCTCGATGGGTGACTTGATTTAGATGGAGCGGTTAAGGGCCATTGACCCGACTCTGTAGACTTTAGATTAACATTATGCTCCTTCAATAATACACTCAGTGCGCGACTCAAAGAAAAGCTTTTTTATGGCAAATGTGTTGTCTAGATCGCTGCATTTGCAGATTGGTATACGTTGGATGATCCATCGATACTGATGGTTGTGAAATTGGAATGGTCTGCTGGATCGCATTGCAGAAAATTAGCTGAATTCGTTCAATGTTCGGAGTATACAGCTCGATATTGTAGAGCAAGTTCGCCAGGTTAATAGCCAGGTAGCGGGCACAAGAACCAAGTCAAGTATCCTTCTTTCGACATTCTGCGACTAGCCTCAGACAATTAGCCGCCGATGTCCTCGATCACTTCGTCTGTTGTCATCACTCGCGACCATAGGCGACCCAACATTGTCAGTGTGCTATCTTGCATCTCCTGACTGTCTGTGCCCGTCGCGTCGGACACAATGACCACCTTGTATTGTGCGTCGCAAGCTTCCATGGCGGTCATAGCAACACAGTTATTAGTAGATACTCCGACACAGACTACAGTTTGCGCTTTCATTGCTCGCAGTGTTGTGTCAATTTTGGTCGAGCGAAAGGCTCCCTGAGTTGTCTTGTTGAACACCAGTTCGCCTTCATTAGGTTTTAGATCGGCGACTATTTCATGCTCTATATTGCCAACGATATTATTCGTGGCCACCACGATCGGCTTGAGATGCGCTGGTACATCCCGAGCATCGGGCGTCTCTGCTCCGTAAGTGATGTATATAACGCCCGCGTTATTGTTACGAAAACTAGCCAACAACTTTTGAATATTGGGCACCAGCATTTGCTCTATTCTTGAAAAGCGGAAATCTGAATTGTCAGCTTTTCCTGCGTCACTCAAGAGCTTTCCCAAGCCCATGGTTCTGTTGCCCGTCGCGTTTTGCATGTCAATAACGATCAGGACGGTGTTGCTTGACTCAACAGTTACGGTTTGCGAAAAGGAATCTATAAAGCTGGGCTCTTTCATTCGCTAATCGTACTATTGATCTAAATATTTTTCAATTACACAATGAAATTTTATAGGGTAAATATGGATAATTTTTAAAAGGCCGGATGCGGCGCGCACGACATCGGTAGTGGCCAGCATTGCATAGTTTCCGTTGTAGGTTTTTAAAACAGCTTTACGGAGCCGAAAAGCCAAATGGGAAAAGTCTAGCACGTATTAAATGCGGCCGATAAAACTTGTGAATTAGCAGCTTTCGCGCAAAGTGATCGCCTCTTAGCGAATGGTATGCGTTATAGAAAATTACAATCGGTTTTCCATATTTTTTACGAGCATGAATTTACCGAAATTGATCCGTGGCTCGCCGATCCAAAAACATCTATGAGTTTGTCAAAACTGTGCCGTCGATCTTTCTTAAGACGCAGGTGGTCACGTGGCCTACAAAAAAAATATCGATATCACTGTTATCGCCGGTTGCATCGCTATTTGTTGTATCCATGTTTCGGTGATAACCAGCCTCTTTCGAGGCAATAGAACCGTTGTGGCCGAAGCTTATTGCGGCGATCAGGGGTATGACACTCATCGGGATAATATTAACGATGTCAGTCGTCGCTAAGGCGATATTGCGCAGTCCTGTGACCAACAAAAGGTGTGTTGCTAGGCGGTGGTGACAAGCCAGTTAAAGGTGACAGCGAGACTATACAAAAAGCGCATCTGCGAAATTAGAGTAGGAATCGAGCGCTAATATATCGTTACTCAAGGTGTGAATTTGCTGCGATGTCATATATGGAATGCACAGTCCAGTGAATTTTTCGCGAAATTCTTCGGCACTCATAAAGTTATCCGGCTCGCCTAGAGGAACCTTTGTAAAGGTCTGGAAAACATCTTTGCCCGAGATGATTCTGACGTTTGCGCTCATATTCTCTGGACTGCACGCTTCGGCTTCTGCATCGACGTATACATGCACATTTTTACACAGTGCTAACGTAGCTGCGTCTCCGAGATTATCGGCGTAATCATCCCAGACAAACCGGCGCTTGCGGAATGCTACCGCGGCACTAAAGGGCATAGAAAACTGTCCGTCCACAATACTTCGGGGCGTTTGCTTTTGGCTGAGTGGGTCGCCAATAATACCAAATCCGCGCTGCGGCAAGCCGACTTCAATTTTAACATCGCTATCAATGGGCAAATTATGCTCTGCTGCCAACGCTAGAATACCGTCGATAGCAGCGTGGCTATATCGACAAGAGGGGTAAGGCTTTACCCCTAGCGTCATTGTTTTCCATATTTCACCAAGGCCGCTCACCGCCGTATCTCTGTTGGCATCGGTACTGTAGTTGTGGAAAAATCCCCACTTGCCTTCAATCGATTGCTTCGGCCCGACGTAGCCTTCACTAGCAAAAAAAGCTGCCATAAGACCATTTTGCGCAGCTTGGCCAACATGCAGCCGCTTAGTCCAAGCGCCATCGTTTAGAAACTGCATGGCACCGGCTGTTTGGCTGAGTGCGATGCCGAAAGCGGAAACTATTTGGCTGTCAGATAATTTAAGAATTTTTGATACCGCGGCAACAGCGGCATATATGCCGCATGTTGCGGTCGGATGAAAGCCGCGGGTGTAATGATCGGCAGCACCCACTGCACTGCCCAAGCGGACATGTACTTCGTAGCCAACGACACAGGCTGTTATCAAGTCGCGACCGGACGCCCCCACCATTTCGGCGGCCGCTATAACCGCGGGCACAATAGGCGCGCTGGCATGAATGGACGCCTCGGCGTGGGTATCGTCAAAGTCTAGCGAATGCGCCAGGCTGGCGTTAATCAGAGCGGCAGCGGACGGAGAGTAGGTAGTTTTATCACCGAAGACGTGGCAGTCGCCACGGTCTAATCCGAGTTTACTGACCGCTGCAAGCATACTGGGTGTCGACTCCGAGTCGTGCCGTGCTCGAATCATAATTCCGACTGTGTCGAGGATTAAGAGCTTGGCGCGCTCAACGACCGCCGTTGGAATCTGCTCAAAATTAGTCTGTATGCAGAAATCAGCGAGTTTTTGTGTGGTGTTGTCCATGTTTCACCGGTTCCTAAAGCGCTTAGCGCGACAATTCATTGTCTGGTCGTGACGGCATATCGATTTTGAAGTGACGCTTGAGGATGTCGGCAATATTTTCATAGCAACATCCAAAGCGCACAACCTCAAGCGTCTCTACGTTCAGAAGAGTCGACGACATACCTTGATGGGTATATTTGACTGGCCCATAGTTGATTACCATATCAGCGGCATCTTTAATTTCATCCTGTATGTCTTCGACCCGGAAGCGCGTGCCAGTAGTTGAAACGTTTGCCGACGAGCCAAACACAAGTTTGTTGGCCGCAAATATAAGCCGCGTTATCTCTGCGTGGAATTTACCGGCATTGGTAAGCATAGCTAGCGTATCATCGACCGTGCTGCGTTCGTAGAGCTCTTGGTTAATACTTTTAAACAATTCGTGTTGGGGGTTGCAGGGTGCAATGATACCTAGCGGTAAGTCGTAGTCCTCGACGATCGCAGAAACGATTTCGCTACCGCGGGGGCTAACTACATGCACGGCTTTGTGGTGATCCATATTACCGATGACGGCATTGTATTTTGTATTAGCACGTTTTTTTGTATTGAAGATATGCATAACCGAATCGAACGATCCGCCAAGGAAGGCATAACCGACGTCCATTGGCAAAATGCAAGTTCCACCATCTTCTAGAATCTGAAACGCCTTTTGGGCGTCGCCTTGTATATCTAAAACACTCATCGCTATGTCCTCTTAAAAGCCGTATACGAAACCGCATTGCCTTGATTAAGGCAATGTGAGATTTCTGCAAAGATTGCTATCTAACGGCGCGTCTCCGTTTCGAGAAGTCGGGCGCTACCGGAGCGGGCAGACCCGTTTCAGCCATACAATTAGCTCTCAACGTTTCCAGCGAACCGCCAAAGTTAAAGATTTTCCCATCTTCTTTGTGGTCAACGGTTTTTTCTTTGCGTAAAGCCACGGTTGCGGCTTCATCGACGATCTTGCCATCTAGCACGACGCCGTAGGAATCCTTTGCGGCCTCATGGCTGACTAGACCGTATTGCACATCTTGTAGGACGCGCTCGGTTTCTCGGGTTAGTGGATCACCAACACCTCCTCCGCCCCAAGTGTTGAAATATAAAGTGTCGCCACTATTGACTTGAAAGAGGTCGCATTTGGATGGGAGCAGCTCTAAGGTGCCATCAGCTCGAACCAGTTCTTTAGTGCTTCTTTTTCCAGGCATGGCACCATTAACGCCCCAAGGATAGGTTAGCCAGCGATCGTCATGGACTGAAATTTCGCCATCTTCAAGGAAGTGATAACCCATTCGGATGCCATTACCCCCGCGGTGATAGCCGGCACCACCAGAATCAATAATGCACTCAAAAGTTTCGATTCGCAGTGGAAAATAAGCTTCGAGAAACTCGTTCGGAACATTTTTAAATGCCGGCCATAGAGAATGCCCATCCGGACCGTCGCCAACCGGACGCGCCGGAATACCGCCAAAGCCAATTTGGTAAAGTTGATACCATTCTCCATTTTTGTCGTAGCCCGAGTACATAAAATGGGGGCTGTCAGAGAATCCAGCGCCGCACAAAAAGTCAGGGTTACCTTGTCCTAAAAGACCGCTGAGGACATCAAAAATCCGTCCCAACGCATGCGTTCGGCATGAAAGGGCGCCCGGCCTGATCGGTTTGAGTAACGTTCCTTCAGGTATCCGAACATCAACGTAATCATAAAAACCATCATTGAAAAGTATCTGAGGGTCGAACGCCGAAATCATGAATGTGCCGCAAAACATTTTGAACATTTCTTCGTTCAGCAAAAAGTTGATCGACCCCGGACTCTGTGGGTCTGTGCCATCAAAGTCAAAGATAACGACTTCATCTTCACGCCACATAGAACACTTGATTTTGTATGGCCCTGAACCGAGAGCGTCGTCGCATATGTAATCTTCGAATGACTGTTTTTCCGTTGGGATAGTGTCCATAATTAGTTTACGCATGGCGCGACAATTACGCTCCAGTAGAGCATCTAATGCCGAATAAAAAACATCATCACCAAAACGCTCGGCCATCTCTACACAGCGGCGCTCGGCCACAGTGCAGGCGGCGATGATGCCCTTGAAATCAGCTTGATTCCAGTTAGGCATGCGAGAGTTGCGTATTGCGATCTTAATCAGATCTTCTTGCAGTTCGCCTTTTCGAAAAATTTTGACTGGAGGGAAGGCCACGCCTTCTTCGAAAATCTCTCGAGCTTCGTTCGGGAGTGAGCCCGGCACACGACCACCGACATCAGTGAGGTGCCCAAAGTGAGCGGCCCATGCCATATGCCGTCCATCTTTGAAGATAGGTTTAATCACCAAGTAGTCGTTTAAGTGACTAATGGCGCCGCCGCAACTATAGGGATCGTTAGTGAAGACCATATCGCCTTCTTCAAGTTCGCCGTCAAAACCGTCCATGAAACCGTGAATAAATGAGCCGAACTGCCCCACCACCATTTTCCCATCGACATTGGCTATCATGGGGAATGCATCACCCTGCTCACGAATCCCCGGAGACATAGCGGTCCTAAAAAGTGTGGCATCCATCTGCTCGCGGGTATTTCTCAAGGCACTTTCGATAATGTCTAACGTTATCGGGTCGACGTCGATTAACTTAAAGGGCGTGTTATTTGTCTGAATAATTTTCTCGTGCATGTCAAGCTCCCAATCTTAAGCGGTTGGCGATAGGAGAAGGTTTCTTCGGCTATCGACATCGGCTTTGTGGTCAGGGAAAACAACCGAAGTTGCATCCATTTCTGTTATAACTGCCGGGCCGTAAATAGTATGCCCCGGCTCGAGTTTTGCTCGATCGTAGACCTTAGACGCATGCATTGCGCCGTTGTAAAAGATCTCATTATCCATAATCTTTGCATCGTCGACGGTTGCATCTGAGTTGGCTGTTGACTCCGAAAGCTCTAATTCTGATGGGGGTCCCAATACGATAGCACGCAGGTTTACAAATTCCTTTTCACCATCAATGCGAAAAGTAAAAAGCTGCTCATGTAGCGCATCAAAATCATTCGCAATTTGGTCAAAGCTCCCGTTTTCGATCTCTGGCAAGGAAACGGGAATTGTCAGTACTAACCCTTGACCTGAGTAGCGCAAATCGATTTCATGCTTACTCTGTAAGTGCTTTTTGGACAAACCGCTAGTTTCGCTCGCACCAGAGGATAGTAAGCCATCTGAAGCGGTGGCTTCGAGGGCCGCAAACTCAGCCAGTAATTTACTGTGATCGGCATCGCCCATGTTGACGATAATCGATTTCGACGACTCGTTTCGCAATCGTGTTGTAGCATCGCCATAAGCACATAGAATGCCTGGGCCGGGTGGTATGATTACTGGCCACGACTGAGTTAGCACTCCCAGTGCGTTTGCATGCAAGGGGCCCGCCCCACCAAAAGCCATTAAAGAAAAGTCGCGAGGGTCATACCCTTTTTCTACAGATACTAATCGCACTGCACCAAACATTTTTTCATTGATGATTTTAACAATTCCCTCGGCGGCCTCGTAAAGCCCAAGACCCATGGCGTCCGCGACTTTTTGCACCGCCTTTTCCGCGAGGTCTTTGCGGATTTCCATATCTCCACCGAGTTTTTGATGCTGCGGTAAATAACCCAGCACCACATTAGCATCGGTTACCGTGGGTTCTTCGCCACCTTTATCATATGCGGCAGGTCCTGGCTGAGCACCGGCTGATTCTGGACCGACGCGCAGTGCTCGAGTGAGTTCAGGAACATGAGCTATTGATCCGCCTCCAGCTCCAATCGAGCGCACATCGAGTGCGCTAGCGCGCACTGTCACATCACCGACGGTGGTATCTCGGCGCACTAGCGCCTGCCCATTTTCAATTAGCGCCACGTCGGTGGATGTGCCCCCCATGTCGAACGTGATAATGTTGTTGATACCGGCCTGCTCTCCGACCCATATGGCACCCGAAACACCACCTGCAGGTCCACTCATCAGCATATAAACCGGAAAGTTCATCGCTGAGTTAGCGGTGGCAAGTCCTCCATCGGATCGAAGGATAGATAGGCTAGCGCCATTCATTTTTTTGTCGAATTCGGTCTGCAGATTAGAGATATACTTGCTGACTTCTGGCCTGACATAAGAATTGGCTACGGTAGTGACGGTGCGTTCATATTCTTGTAACTCTGGGATCACCTCACTAGAAATGGATGTTGGAACGCCAGGCATGACCTCGGCGACTATCTCTCTCACCCGCTGCTCGTGTTGATCATTTGTGAAGCTGTTAATAAGGCAGATAGTGATGGCCTCAATATCTTTATCGTCAAACGACCGCAGCGCATCTTTAAGCTGTAACTCGTTGAGTTCTCTAACGACAACGCCATCCGCGCCCATCCTCTCATCAACCTCAATGGTGCAATCTAGCGGCGCAAGGGGCGGGGTCTTTTGGTAGTAAAGCCAGCCGCCCAGTCCACCGGGGACGTAGGAACGAGCA
>MDTF01015098.1_pt1 | contig 10760 bp, 9 predicted proteins | sample 811191 | NCBI WGS metagenome assembly MDTF01 (sample SAMN05326649, study PRJNA326480) | marine metagenome | isolation source: seawater | place: Southern Ocean | collected 2011
CTCGTTGCACTGGAATCTATATTCAGAACAATCTTTAAATTTAATTGCCTCACAACTAAATCTTAAAGTTCTAGATATGCAGATAATTAGAGAACCCAGTAATAAAAAAACAATTTTTTGTTTCTTTAAAATTAAGTAATAATTCCATTAACAGAACTAAAAAACTAATTATTTATTTTATCTAATTTCATAAATTGTTCATTTATGAGCTCATATAATTTTATAGTTGATAAACATTTCTTATCTTGAATTTGGTTATTAATAAATTTTAAAAATTGAATACTATTATCAATGTTTTTAGAATAATCAGTATTATAATAGTCTATATTTTTGTAAAAATTTATATGTAAAATATTTTTATTAAATCTTTTTAAAAAAAGAAACCGAGAATAAACAATATTTGATGCAACTTTAGACCCAAAATCTACATAATAATTATTTTTAAAAAAAGGTGAATGATACATTGATAGATCTCCATCTCGTCTAATATATTCAAAATTTTTAAATTTGGTGCATATACTTAAAAAAATATGTCTAAAAAAATTTTGTATAATGAAATATCTTTCATGAATTTCAAATGCATCAAATGTTTCATTAAATTTTATAGATTCAAACAATTTTAACAATTCTAATATTTCATTTCCAGAATTTTTCTTTTTTTCGATTTCATTCCAAATGTAAGATTTAAAATCATCAAATGACTCATTTTTTGATATTTCTAAGTTTTTTTTCGATTTAGCATAAATACTGATTTCGTTTTTATCTATTATACCAGCTCCAAAAAAAATTATTTTTGGAAAAAATTTTTTTTTAAATGATTTAAATGGATAGCTTAGTATCCTCTTAATAGAAACAATTGCTGGATAATGATATTTAAAAACAAGTTTACTTCTAAGACCTTTAATTATTAACCTTTTTTGTCTTTTCTTAAAATTAAAATTATCTGTATTAAGGAAATTTTCTTTTTTTTTAAAAAAATTTCCTATTACAAAATAATTTAGTTTTATATCATGTTTTTTTTCAGACTCATTAAATTGAGATTCATATTTTTTGAGATCAACATTTCCATTCCATATAAAAACTAAAAAATTAAAGTTTTTTGGATTCTGTATATCGTCTATTCTCTTAATCATTGTTTGATCAATTATTATGAGGTCAGAATAATCTTTATCCTCATTAAATTTGAAATCAATAGATTTGAAATTAAAAAGTAAATCACAAAAATATAAAATATCTAAGCTTCTATTTTCAGGTGCAATAATAATTGCATTTTCATTTTTTTCAACAATATTAGACATGTTAGTTATTTGTTATAATCATTTTTGGCAAAATTTTTGTATTTAGAAAACAAACTAATCATGTCCAAAATATTTCGAGATTTTGTAAAATAATTAACTAAATTATAATTTAGTGGTTTTGAAAATTCTTTATTTGCATAGAAATCTAAATATTTGTTATTTTCATATTTTTTAGGGTAAGCCACAAAACTTAAATTCATTAAAGTTCTCGAATTATTTTTTTTTGGCACACCCGCTCTATGAAAACATCTTGGCGTATTGCATACAAGAATTTCACCTTTTTTTGCAATATTTTTAAATATTATGTTGCTATCTGTCTCTTTTAATTTTTTTTGGTTTCTTGATATGTATCCAGTTTCTTTAATGAATTTTTTTTTATTTTCATATGATATTATATGTGTTGGCCCATCATCATCAGAAATATCTAAAAGAGGAATAAATAACTTAAATAAAGTAAAGCGATTATTATCAATGTGGTAATGATTTGCGTAAGACTCCTCATCACTGTCATAGCTCAGATTCTTTGAAATTTTTATACAAGCTAAATAAATGTTGGATTGGTAAAATTTAGATAATTCATCGAGATATTTGTGTAAATCATTATTACATAGTTTATTAACATGATCTTTTATTGTATTTGTGACTTTATAAATTATACAATTATTATGTATTTTTTGATCATCATTTAAGTAAAGCTCTTTGTTTATTCGATCAGCAAATTCTTTACAATTAATAGGCATTTTATAAAATCCTTTTTTTAAATAATTATTTATGCGACCATCTGTATTTTGCTCATATTTTACTCTTAATATTTTTTTTTTATAAAAAAAGTCGAATAAAGAGTAATATATTGATTTACCACCATTTTTTTTGATGAAACTGTTCTCTAAAAAAGTTAAACCAAAAATCAATATTTTATTTAAAAATTTAATCACCGGTATTTTTATATATAATGTATTAAAATAATTAACAGAGTTATTTTTAATAATAAACAAGAATTAAAAAATTTAATTAATGTGTGGAATATTTGCAGCTTTTAATAAAAATAATTTAGAGCATTCATGTGATTTTTATGAAAAATTTAGAAAAGATTTAGTACACAGAGGACCAGATGCCTCTGATAAATATTTCTCAAAAAATGTTTATCTTGGTTTTAATAGATTAAAAATTGTAGATCTATCAAATGAAGCTAATATGCCAATGACTGATAGTGGCAATAGATTTATTCTAGTTTTTAATGGACAGATTTATAATTATAAAATTTTGCGTGAAACATTATTAAAAGATTGCATATTTAAAACTAATAGTGACAGCGAAGTTATATTGGAAGGGTTTAAAAAATTTGGCAAAACTTTTTTTGATAAAATGGATGGTATGTGGGCTATCTTAATTTACGATAAATTAGAAGAAAAATTAATAATTTCAAGAGACAGGTTGGGTATTAAGCCTTTGTATTATTCTAAAATTAAAGATGAAGTTTATTTTGCAAGTGAACAGAAAGCTTTAATCAATTTATTTCAAGAAAAAAATTTAGATGTCAGTTTGAACTTAAATTATGCAGTAAATTTTATTGTTAGGGGCAATAATGATTTTAAAAATGAGACAATTTATAATGAAATATTTTTAATTGAAGAGGCAAGTATAATTGAGTTAAATTTTGAATTTAAAGTTTTAAATAAACTATTTAATATCGAGCCTATTGATGGAATTATTTATAATAAAAATAAATTTAAGGATATATTCTTAGAAAATATCAAAAAACACTCACATTCAGATGTACCTGTGGCAAGCACATTATCATCTGGGATCGATTCCTCATTAGTTTTCTTTACCTTGAAAGACGTGATAAAAAAAAAAATTAAAAGTTTTTCATTAAATTTTGAATTTTTCCAAGATCAAGAATCAGATATAGTAAAAAAAAGAGCTATAAAATATAATTTTGAAAATATATTTGTAAATATTAAAGAAGATAATATTAAAAAAAAATTTGATCATTTCCTTGATATGATGGATGAGCCATTTGTATCTGATAACCTTTTTTATCAATCTATACTAACAGAAGAAGTTTCAAAACAAAATTGTAAAGTGTTATTTGTTGGAGATGGTGCAGATGAATTTTTTTTTGGATATCCAAAATATTATTATCTTTATTTTATGTACAAAATAAAGTCATTAAATTTTTTTGATGCGTGGGATATAATGTTAAAAAATAATTTAAATATATCCCCTATTAGCTTCATTTCCTATGCTCTAAAAAATCTAATATATGGCTTTGGTGAAAGAAATGTTTTAGTAAATAATTTTGGAAAAGAAATTATAAATTCAAAAACGATTAAAAAAATTGGCTTTGATTATTATAAGATAGAAAAAAAATTTAAAAATATTTTACATAAAGAAATGTATACAAGGTTTAAGTTTGATGTTGTAAAATTTAATAAAAATTTAGATATTTCAGGAATGATGAATTCAGTAGAAATAAGGGTACCATACTTAGACCACAAGCTAGTAAGCCACGCCTTACAAATAGATTATGATCATCATTTTAATGAGGGTGGTCTTAAAAATGTTCTCAGAACTTTTGCTAGAGACTCTATCCCTGATGAAATAGCAAATCAAAAAAAAAAATTTCATAAGCCAGGTTCAATAAATTTATTTGTTTATAAATATTTAGATAAAGAGATACAAAATTTTTTTTCATATGAAGAAAGTAAAAAAATCTTTAGTGCAAAAATTAAATATTTATATTTAAATGATAAAAAATTTTTAAATAAAGAAAATTCATATATATGGTTTAGATATTACCAGGTTATAAAAATTATCAAGCTAAAGAGATTAAAAGTTAATATTTGAATAGAATAAAATTCTTTACAATATTAGTGAATATTATAAGTTTAAATGCTTTTTGTTGCATTAAGTGAAATAAATAAAACCTGCTTGTTTTTCGTAGAAATCTTGCTTATTAAAATAATAATAATTAGAAATGATATTAATTAACAAATTCGTAAAAAAAAAATTTCTTTTTTTTAAGAAAAAAAAATACCAATATATCGAAAAAGATTGTGAAATCTGCGAAAGTAAGGATCATCATGTGTTTCAAAATATTGGAAAAGTTGGCTTAAAACCTGGAAGTTATGGTTATTTACCAATTTCAATTTGTAAAAACTGTGGCCATAAATTTCTATCTCCTAGATTTTCTAATAAATATTATAAAAGATTTTATGAAGAAGAGTATGGAAAAATTCCTTTTAAAAAAATTAAACCTTCGGAGCATTATATAAACTTACAGAAACAGAGGGGTGAAAATTCATTTAATTATTTTTCAAAAAAACTAAAATTAAAAAATAATGGAAAAATATTAGATCATGGTGCTGCTACAGGTTTATTTTTATTACCATGGAAAGAAAAAGGATGGGATTGTTATGGAATTGAACCACATAAAGCATCTGTTAAATATGCAAAGACTATAGGCTTAAATGTGAAATGTGGGTATGGTGAAAAACTTCCATTTAAAAATAATCTCTTTGATGTTGTAATTTCTATGGGTTCTTTTGAACATGCTTATGATCTTAATAAAACTTTTGAAGAGTTTCACAGAACGCTTAAAAATAATGGAAAACTTATATTGAGATGGAGATCTGATAAATTATTAGGTTCACCATTAGAATATTATAATCAAATAACTTATCGCTATTTTTCAAAAAAAACTTTAATAAATTTATTTATCAAACACAATTTTAAATTTATTGCTGATATCAAAAAAAAAATCGAGGGATACGATACCTTTGAATATATTGTTTGTAAAAAGATAATAGTTAAACATAAAACTAATTATAAAAAAATAAATATCAAAAATTTTTTAACTAACAATAGCTCATATGCTAAAAAATATTTTTTGATTTGTTCTAAAATTAAAAAATTAAATAAGAATATAAATATTGAAGATAAATTTAATTTTATTAAAAAAAATAAATTAGGGCTAATGAATATAGGAAGATCGAAATCTGTGAATAGAGTTTTTTTTGAAATGAAAAATTATTTGATAGCATTAAAAAAATTTAGTGTGATAAATGAAAGAAAATAAGATAATAGCAGAAATTGGTTCAACGCATGATGGAAATCTCAATCTTGCGTTAAAATCTATAAGAGCTGCAGCAAAATGTGGAGCAGATATAGTTAAGTTCCAAATGCATATTGCAGAACATGAAACATTAAGAAGTGCTCCCAATCCTCCATTTTTCAAAAAAGAAAAGAGATATGACTATTTTAAAAGAACTGCGTTTAGTTTGGAAAATTGGAAAAAAATTATTAATGAATGCAAAATAAATAAAGTTGAATTTTTATGTACCCCATTTAGTTTAAAAGCAGTAGAAATTCTAGAAATACTTAAGGTTAAAGCATATAAGATAGCCTCAGGAGAGGTTACGAACTTGCCTTTACTTAAAAAAATCAATCAAACAGGAAAATTAGTATTTCTTTCATCAGGAATGTCAAATTTTAAAGAAATTGATAATGCGATTAAAATATTTACAGATAAAAAAAAAATTTGCTTGATGCAATGTACTTCAATGTACCCATGTCCTGATAAATATGTTGGCGTCAATGTATATAATGAATTTAAAAAACGATATAAAATTAAAATTGGCTTTTCTGATCACACTTTAGATTCGTTAGCATCAATTACTTTTGCAGCAATTGGATGTAATTATTTCGAAAAACATTTTACTTTGTCAAAAAAACTTTATGGTAGTGATGCTAAATATGCAATGGAACCAAAAGAATTTAAAGTTTACTGTGAAAACTTAAATAGAGTTTGGAAGATGACAAAGGCAAAAATTAATAAAAATGATATTAAAAAATTTAAATTAATGAAAAAAGTTTTTGAAAAAAGCATTGTAACTAAGCATTTTTTAAATAAGAACCACAAAATAACCATAAATGATTTAGTTTTTTTAAAACCAGGCACCGGAATAAGTGCTGATCAATATAATAAAATTGTTGGTTTAAAGACAAATAAAAATATCAAAAAATTAAAATTACTTAAATTTACTGATTTTAGTAATTAATATGAAATTTATTCTAAAATATCTGTTATTTATTATAAAAAAAGAATATAGAAATATTTGAATATTAATTCAAAATTAATTTCATCAAAATTAAGTTTTTATAAATGAAAAAAAAAATATGCTTTGTTATTTTATCAAGGGCTCATTACGGTAGCACTAAAGCGATAATGAAACAGGCAAAAAAAGATAATTACTTTAAAGTTCAAGTAGTAGTAGGAGCGTCAGCAATTTTAAAAAAATTTGGAGAAGTAGATAAAGAAATCAAAAAAGATGGATTTAAAATTGATCAATATTTAGATTTTCAATCTGCCCGATTAGATTTATTATCAATGCCCCAAACTGTTGGTTTAGGACTAATGTCACTATCAAATGCTTTTAAAGAACTAAAGCCAGATTATGTTTTAACTGTTGGAGATAGATATGAAACTATGGCAACAGCAATTGCATCAACGTATATGAATATACCTTTGCTACATACAATGGGAGGTGAAAGAACTGGCACATTAGATGAAAGTGTTAGACATGCTATTTCAAAATTAGCACATTTACACTTTGTTGCAAATCATGACTCAAAAAAAAGATTGGTAAAGATGGGTGAGAGAAATAAGGATATATTCAATGTTGGATGCCCAAGAATTGATACAGTTAAAGAAGCATTAAAAAATTATTCAAGAAGTAGTCTTATAAAAAAATTGAATAACATAGGAGTTGGAAAAAAAATAAAAACATCTGATGATTTTATAGTTCTATCTCAGCATCCAGTCACCTCAGAATTTGAAGATTCTATGAAAAATTATAAAATGACTGTTGATGCTATAAATAAATTTTCTGGTAAATTTAAAATTATTTGGTTGTGGCCAAATGCAGATGCTGGCTCAGATGATATATCTGGCGTGATAAGACAATATCGTGAAAAAAATTATAATAAAAATATCAGATACATAACAAATATGTCACCTGAAATTTATTTTCAATTATTGAATGAATGTAGATGTCTTGTAGGTAATTCCTCAAGCGCTATACGTGAGGGTGCTTTTATCGGTGTGCCAGCTATAAATATTGGCACAAGACAAAGTTCAAGATTAAAATCAAAAAATACCATTAATGCTAGTTATAATGTAGATAAAATTTATAAATCTTTGAAAATACAGATAAAAAAATCAAAATATAAATCCTCAAATATATATGGAAATGGAAATGCTGCAAAAAAAATAATTTCTACTTTAAAAAAATTAAAAAAAATTAATATTCAAAAATTAAATTCTTATTAATGGATTTTATTGCAATAATACCTGCAAAAGAAAAGTCTACCAGAGTTCCAAACAAAAACCTTAAAGTATTCAAAGGTAAAAGCTTATTGCTTCACACAATCAATCAAGCAAAAAAAAGTAAATATATAAATAAAATTTACATTTCAACAGACTCAAAAAAAATTTTAAAAATTGCAACTAATCATAAAATTTTTAATTCAGGTTTAAGGCCAAAAAAATTGTCAGGAAAATATGCTAGTACTCATTCGGTAATTAAACATGAAATTAAAAAAATTAAAGATAATTTTAAATATGTCATAATTTTACAACCAACATCTCCTTTAAGAACAACATCTGACATTGACAAAGCTTGTAGAATGATGATTAAAAATAAAAGAGCCGACACTTTAGTAAGCTGCTCTAAGGTACCAGAAAATTTTTTACCAAAAAAAATGATGATTAAAGAAGGAACGTTTTCAAGTTTTTTTGATTTTAGTTCAATTTTTTTAAACAATATTAAAATTAATAAAATTGATAAAAAAGAACTACTCAGTCCACCAAAAAAATTAAAACAAGAGAAAAATTTATTTAGCAGAAATGGAGCAATTTATATAGTAAAGAAAAGCAAAATTAACCAATTTATAATTGGTGGTAAAATGATTATATACCAAATGCCAATATCGAGATCGTTAGATATAAATACAAACGAAGATTTAAAAAAACTTTATTTATTTTAATTTTAGATATTTTTTATTCCAATTTATAGTTTTTAAAAGTGCTGGATAAAATTCTGTAAATTTAATTTTTATGTGCTTTTTTAAGTTATTATTAGACCCATGTGTCTTGTATATATCTCCTAGTTGAAATTTTCTTAATACAATATTTGGTTTTGAACTAACTTGAGCTGATATAAAATCTATCATAGATGATACTTTCACAGATTTGTTAGAACAAATATTAAAAATAAATGATTTTTTATTTGAAAAATTTATCTTTCTTAATTTATCCAAAGCTTCAATCACGTCTTTTATATAAGTAAAATCTCGATAATGATTTCCATAATTATTTAAATAAAATTTTTTATTATCTTTAATTGCTTTTAATAGTTTGAATATAATCATGTCTGGTCTTCCCCATTCTCCAAACACAGAAAAAAATCTTAAACCAATTGTTTTGATTCCATAAAGTTCTGAGTAAATTTGTGCCATTTCTTCATTATTTTTTTTACTCATTCCATAAAAATTTTTTGGAGCTAGAAGTAAATTTTCTTTTAGAGGGGATTTTTTTTGATCTCCATAAACAGAACTTGAGGAAGCATAAATAATCTTCTTTATTTTTAATTGTTTTGAAATTTCTAAAATATTAAAAAATCCATTTATATTGTTTTCTAAGTATTTTTTTGGATACTTCATTGAATATTGAACCCCAGCTTGAGCAGCAAAATTATAAATTATTTCAGGTTTAAATTTTTTTATTATCTTACTTAATTTTTCAAATTTACAAATATCAGTCTTGTAAAATTTAAAATTTTTATTTTTACATAAAACTTTAAGTATTTCTTTTTTTAATTTTACAGAGTAATAGTTATTAATATTATCAATACCACATACTTTATTCTGTTTAACTTTTAATAATTTTTCTGCTAAATTAAATCCAATAAAACCACATGATCCAGTAATTAATATCTTCATGAACTTAAAAGTTAATTAGTTTATTAAACATTTTTTTTCTCCTAGAAATATTTATTTAAGGTTAATAATTAATAATTGTCACACATACTTGTTTGTTTAATAAAAGTATTTTTATCAAAATGCAATATAATACAATAATTATGAAAAATATGATAAAAGTGATAATAATTTGTCATCAATTTTTAAAATCAATTTATGAAAAGAATGAAATACAATACCAAAGCCATCGAAATACCAAAAGCTTTATCCATTTATCTAAATGAATTAGTTGATGTGTTAAAAAAAAAGAAAAAAAATATTACTTCTTTGTCTCTTGGAGAATCATTTCTTGATGTCCCTTATTTTGGATTTGATGATATTGATTTTACCAAAGGATATCATTATTCAGATTCAAAAGGTCTTCCAGAGCTAAGAAAAAAAATTTCTCATTATTATAATAAAAATTATAATTCTAAAATAGATCATGAGAATATAATAGTTTCTGCTGGATCGAAAATTATTCTGTATATGTGTTTTTTAGCAATTATAAATCCAAAAGATGAGATATTAGTTCATGAGCCAGCTTGGCTTAGTTATAAAGAGCAAATAAAACTAGCTGGTGGAAAAGTAAAATATTTTCCACATTATGAAAGTTTATCAAAATTAGAAAAATATGTTGAAAAAAAAACTAAAGCAATGGTTATTAGTAGCCCCAATAATCCAGCTGGAAGATTATATTCCAGGAAAGAATTAAATCTTATATACAAAATATGTTTAAAAAAAAATATCTACCTTATAGTAGATGAAGCTTATAGTGACTTTGTTTTAAACAAAAAGTTTATTTCTTGTTCAAATATTGATAAAAGTTTAAAAAATCTAATTATAGTTAACTCATTATCTAAAAATCTAGGTATGTCAGGCTGGCGTATAGGTTACTTGATTTCAAATGAGAGTTTTGTAGATATTGTGCAAACGCTCAATCAACATTTGCTCACTTGTGCACCCACAGTATTACAAATGTATATTATTAAAAATTTTGAAAAAATTTTGAGCTTTACAAAACCCCAGATAAAAAATTTGTTACAAAAAAGAAAAAGAATAGAAAAAATGTTAAAAGATCTAAAATTAAAATACATTAAAAGCAGCTCAACTTTTTATTTTTTTTTAGATGCATCAGAATTTCAAAAAGATATTTTTAACTTTGCAATAAATCTGTTATTGGATCACAATATATCTATTGTTCCTGGTCAGGCATATGGTGAAAATACAAATAATTTTTTTAGAATTTCAATAGGAACTGAGACAGAAAAAAATATCCATGAAGCTTTAAAAATTATTAAATATAACCTTTTAAATAAAAAATATAGTAATATTGAAACTCAAAAAAAACTAAAAAATTATTCCTTAAAACAATTTAAATATTGAAACTAATAGTAAAATTATTAATCTAATGAAAAATTTGAGATGTCATTAAGCAAA
>MDTF01009444.1_pt1 | contig 10757 bp, 8 predicted proteins | sample 811191 | NCBI WGS metagenome assembly MDTF01 (sample SAMN05326649, study PRJNA326480) | marine metagenome | isolation source: seawater | place: Southern Ocean | collected 2011
AATATATTTTTTACTGTACCTTCACTTGTAGCCGGAATATGATTCATAGTTTTCATAGCCTCAACTATCATTATGGTTTGACCTTTTTTTATTTTATCTCCAATTTGTATAAACTGTTTTGCTCCTGGTTCTGCAGCCATATATGCCGTACCAATAATTGGTGACTTAACCACAACTCCTTCATCTTCATTTGACACAGCTTTATTATCAGATTTTTGAATCTCAGATTCTTTATTTGTATTTGATATTTCTGTCCATTTAGAAACTTTAATTTTAGTTTCTCCACTTTGATATTCAAGTTCAGATAGTTTAAATTCATCTAAATTATCTACAAGTTCTTTAATTAATTTTTTATCTATTTTCATTTTTTATAATTTCTTTTAATCCTCTTAAAGCCAGAACATATCCTTTAGTACCAAACCCACAAATAACACTTCTTGCTACTTTGCTTAATAAGGATTTATGCCTGAATTTTTCTCTATTGTAAATATTTGTTATGTGTAACTCAATAATTGGTATTTTTAATATCATTAATGCATCTCTTATAGATACTGAAGTGTGCGTGTAGCCGGCAGCATTAATAATTAGACCATCAAATTTTTTTCTTGATTCTTGGATATAGTCAATGATTTTGCCCTCAATATTTGATTGTTTGAATACAATTGTAATATTATTTTTTTTCGCAAAGTTTTTACATTCTTTTTCGATCTCTTTAAGAGTCATACCGCCATATTTTTCTTTCTCTCTCTCTCCTAAAAGATTAAGATTTGGGCCATTAATAATGATAATTTTGTGCTTCATTTTATTGAAAGTAAGTATATTAAATATCTTAATTATGGCAAAAATACAATTAAATGGACGTAAATTAGAATTAAAGAATAAATACTCAATATTTACTTTATTAAAAAAATACAAACTAGAAAGTAAAAAAATTGCAGTCGAATTAAATGGTAAAATTATAAATAGCAGTAAATATAGAGCAGTGTTTGTAAAAGATAGAGACAAGATAGAAATAGTTCATTTTATTGGAGGTGGTTAATATTTATGAGAAAAGACACGTTTAAAGTCGCTAATCAAATTTTGAGATCTAGATTAATAGTTGGTACAGGAAAATATAAAAGTTTCAAGGAAACAGCTAAGGCTGTAATAGCCTCAGGTGCTGACATGGTTACAGTTGCAGTAAGAAGAATTAATATTTTAGATAAAAAAAAACCACTACTTACAGACTTTCTTAATCCTAAAAAAATTAAATACCTTCCCAATACTGCTGGATGTTTTAACTCGGAAGAGGCTTTACGTACGTTAAGACTTGCTCGAGAAATGGGTGGATGGAAAATGGTTAAACTAGAAGTTTTAGGTGATAAAAAAACTCTATACCCAGATATGATTGAAACTTTAAAAGCAACGAAAGTTTTAGTTAAAGAAGGCTTTAAAGTTTTAGTTTACTGTTCAGATGATCCGGTTTTAGCAAAAGAATTAGAATATCTAGGAGCATCTGCAATTATGCCGTTAGCTTCACCAATAGGGTCTGGTCTTGGCATTCAGAATAAAATGAATTTATCTATTATAATTGAAAATTCAAAAGTACCAATAATTGTTGACGCAGGTATTGGAACGGCTTCAGACGCAACAATTGCAATGGAAATGGGGTGTGATGCTGTTCTTGTTAATAGTGCTGTTGCTAATGCAAAGAATCCAGTCTTAATGGCTGAGTCATTTAAAAATTCAGTAATTTCAGGTAGACAGGCATTTCTAGCGGGTAGAATGAAAAAACTATCTTATGCTGATGCAAGCAGTACATCTAAGGGCTTAATTTAAGCTGCTTTTTTTTTTCTCCTAGTCCACAAAGTTCTTGGTATTTTTTTTTTACTTTTTTTTATATCTAATTTTTTTATTTTTTTAGAAGAAGGTTTAATATTTTTCTTATCTTCTTTTTTTATCTTCTTTTTTTTATCCACAAAACTGATGGTAGTACTCTGAAACGCATTTATATTTTCTACTTTATTTATAATTTTCTTATTCTTATCTAATAAATTTATACTATACTCAGGTATTACAAACTTTGGTGCTGCAACAAACTTAATATCGAATTTAAATTTATCTTTGAAGTATTTTATTTCTTTTTTAAAAATGTCATCGATGTAAAACTTAACTTTTTCTGGAATTTGAACATTTATAATTTTTACTTTTTCAGTAAATGACAGCATTTCTGTTTTTTTTACAATTTTTAAAGCACATGATTCTAATGATAAATTTGTTTCCCATTTTATTGATCCTTCTCGCAGCCGTTGTCGTGTCATCTCAAGCAAACCAAAAGTACTTATTCTACCAATTTGAATTCTTGCTCTGTCTCTTTTAATAGATTCTCTCATTTTTTTTTCAACTAGTTTTCTATTGAAAAAATTGACCATATCAATAAAATCTATAACAACTAAACCAGATAAATCTCTGATTTTTAGTTGTTTTGCTATTTCTTCAGCAGCTTCTATATTTGTGTTCAAAGCAGTTTTTTCAATATTAGATGCTTTAATAGATTGACCAGAGTTTATATCTATAGCTACTAAAGCCTCAGTAGGATTTATCACCAAGTAACCACCTGATTTAAGTTTTACTACTGGATCAAAAATATTATTCAGCTCTTTTTCAATGCCCACAGAGTGAAACAAAGGAATTTTACCTCTATGTTTTTTTAAAAATTTAGAACTTTTAGGTATTAATTCTTTTATAAAAGATTTTGCTTTTTGATGGCCCTCGCTTCCATCAACATAAATATTTGTAGTGTCATTGTCATATAAGTCTCTTAAAGCTCTTTTAATTATATCTCCTTCCTCATAAATTAACGAAGGAGCGTTAGAATCCAGCGCTTTGTTTTTAATTTGATCCCAAGTTTTAATAGTATTTTGGAAATCTTTTTCTATTTCATTTTTCGTTTTATTTGCACCTGCTGTTCTCACAATAACACCCATACTTTTGGGAATCTCAATTTGATTTAAGATGCTTCTTATTTTTGTTCTATCCGCTGACATAGAAATTTTTCTTGAAATACCACCACCTTTGGCTGTGTTAGGCATAAGTACCATGTATTTACCCGCCAGCGATATAAAAGTAGTAAGCGCAGCGCCCTTGTTTCCTCTTTCTTCTTTAATAACTTGAATTAAAATAACCTGACCTGGTTTTATTACCTCTTGAATTCTATACCTTTTAATTCCATAGGAATTTTTTAACTTTTCTCTCGCATTTATATCTTCTTTTTTTTCCTCAGGTAGAGCGATGTTTTCTACCTGTACTTGCTCTTCTTCATTTTTTTTGTCTGAGGTTTCGCTTTCATTAATTGTTGTATCATTATCTAATTTAATCTCACTGTTTGTCCCATTTAAATTTTCATTTTTTAAATCTTCTCTTATTTTTTCCTCTGCTTCTTGCAATCTATCTTTATCTTCAGTAGGAATTTGATAATAATCGGATTGAATATCGTTAAAGGCTAAAAAGCCGTGTTTTATTCTGCCAAAATTAATAAAAGCTGCTTGCAGAGAGGGCTCCACTCTACTTACTGTACCAAGGTAAATGTTGTTTTTAAAATTTAACTTGTTTTTGTCTTCGTATTCGTATTCTTCAATTCCGTTATCTGATTTAAGAACAACCCTAGTTTCGTCTGGATGCGATGCATCAATGTATAAATTTTTTTCCATTTTAAAAGAATTCCTTTAGTGATTAAGTTTAATGAATTTTGTTTGAAAATTTTCATGACTAGTTATACAAAATTTTTAAGCTTTTTTCATTAACTATGAGTGCTATAACATGCCATAAGATAGCCAAATTTAAAGTTTTTAGTTAATTATATTCATGTTTAGCCATTTTAATCTTTTAATCAAAACAGTTATTGCTCTTATCTTATCTTCATTCTTTATAGGGTTTTCAGCTTTATGGTACTTTTCTTCCGGTCTACCAGACTATAAAAAACTAGAAAGTTATGAGCCACCAGTCTCTAGTAGAGTTTACGCAGATAACGGAACTTTAATTGCTGAATATGCAATCGAAAAAAGGTTATTTATACCTTATGATTCAATACCGGTTTTGGTGATAAATGCTTTCTTGTCTGCTGAAGATAAGAATTTTTTTAACCACCCAGGTATTGATCCAAAAGGGATAATGAGAGCGGTAATAAATAACTTTAAAAATATAGTTAACAACAAAAGACTAGAAGGAGCATCGACAATAACCCAACAGGTCGCTAAAAATTTTTTACTAACAAATGAAGTTTCAATCAAAAGAAAAATAAAAGAAGCAATCCTGGCTTTTAGAATAGAAAAAGCTTACACAAAAGAAAAAATTCTTGAACTTTATTTAAACCAAATTTATCTCGGAGAGGGCACATATGGAATAGCAGCAGCTAGCCTAGAATATTTTGACAAATCAGTTAAAGAACTAGATTATTCTGAGGCAGCTTTATTAGCAGCACTGCCAAAAGCACCAAGTAGATACAATCCATTTAGATATTATGACGAAGCAAAGTTAAGAAGAAATTTAGTTTTAGAAAATTTAAATGAAAATAATTTTATTAATAGTACCGATCTAGAGAAATATAAAAAGCAGAAAATTAATTTAAAAAAAAGAAAAATTAAACTACTTAAAGAAGCAAATTACTATACTGAAGAAATTAGAAGAATTATCAAAGACAATTATGGCTTCGATAAGTTATATGCTGAAGGTCTATATATAAAATCAGCATTAGATGTAGATTACCAGCTTCACGCTTTAAGTGCTTTAAGATCAGGAATAGAATCTTATGACAGAAGACATGGGTGGAGAGGTGCGTTATTAAACTCAAAGGTTGATAAAAACTGGAAAAAAAAATTAAAACAAAAAAAAATTGATACCAGTTTAGGCTGGAAGTTTGCTGAAATAATAGATGTAAAAGTTTCAGAAATTACTTTCAATATCGTGAACGAAAAAAAACGAGGAACAATAAAAAGAGCTAATCTAAAATGGGCAATAAAAAAAACAATTTATGATTCATTTAAAGTTAATGACATAATTTTTGTAAGCAAGAATTCAAAAAATAACTGGGAGCTTAAACAGTATCCAAAAGTTAATGGGGCTATCGTTGCATTAAATCCTTACAACGGAAAAGTAAAAGCTTTAGTTGGTGGGTTTAGCTTTGAATCAAGTGAGTTTAACAGAGTTACCCAGGCCAAGAGACAGCCTGGATCCGCATTTAAACCTTTTGTATATGCCGCCGCGTTAGAGAATAATTTTTCTCCCAATTCTATAGTTTTAGACGCACCATTTATTGCAGAACAAGGTGTTGGGTTAAAAAATTGGAAGCCAGAAAATTATGGAAAAGAATTCTATGGTCCCACCACACTAAGAAAAGGAATTGAATACTCAAGAAATCTGATGACAGTTAGAATAGCTCAGCAAATAGGTTTAAAAAAAATCTTAAAACTCTCTAAGGAATTAAATATTTACAATGAAATACCTGAGTTATTATCTGTATCTCTAGGTTCAGCTGAAACAACTTTATTTCAGCTGACCAATGCATACGCTAGTTTTGTAAACGGGGGAAAAAAAATTGACCCAATTTTGATTGAAAGAATTCAAGACAGAAGGGGGAAAACTATTTTTAATTCAGATAATAGAAATTGTACTGGTTGTGACAGATTTTCAGAATCTAATGTTGTAATACCGTCTATTAAAGACAATTATAAAAAAGTTTTAACAACAGAAACTGCTTATCAAATTTTATCAATGCTAGAAGGTACAATTCAAAGAGGAACAGGCAAAAAACTTAGAGACCTAAAAGTTCCGCTAGCAGGAAAAACTGGAACTACAAATGACAATTTTGATGCCTGGTTCATAGGCACAACCTCTAATCTTGTTGTTGGTGTCTATATTGGATTCGATAATCCAAAAACTCTTGGTAGGTATGAAACTGGAGCCAAAGCAGCCTTGCCAGTATTTAAAAATTTTATTAAGCAAGCTTTGTATAAAGATGATTTTAAACCTTTTTCAATACCTGAGGAAATATTCTTTGCTGCAATAAACTATAACACAGGAAAAAAAGAAAATTTTAGTAACCCTAAATCTATTGTAGAAGCATTTAAATTAAGTGATATTAACAAGCTAAAAAATAATAATTTAGATAAAAACACTAATTATGATAGTTTAATTAAGTTTAGACAATTTTATTAATGGAAATATTAGACAATCAAATAAATTTAGCTAATAAAGCATTAAAGAATATCAGGGGGTATCTTTGAAGCAAACGAGATACATTCAAAATTAGAAAATTTAAATTCAGTTATTGCAAGTAAAAATTTTTGGAAAGATAAAAATAAAGTTAAAAAAACTATTAAAGAAAAAAAACATTTTGACTTAGTTCTTGAAATGTTTAATTCTTCAAAAAAAGATTTAGAAAATCTTAAGGATATTTATAATTTAGCTACAACTGAGTCTGATGAAGAGATTATATCAGACTGCCTAAACACTATTCAAGAAATAAATAAAAAAATAAAAAAAACTGAAATTAGTTGTTTTTTATCGGGAGAAAATGATTCTTTGGATGTATACTTGGAAATTCATGCTGGTGCTGGTGGAACAGAAAGCCAAGATTGGGCAGAAATGTTGAGAAGAATGTATTTAAAATGGTTTGATAAAAAATCTTTCAACTGTGAAATTATAAGTGAACACAAAGGGGATGAAGCAGGCATTAAATCGTCAACACTTAAAGTAACAGGTGAACACCTGTACGGATTAATGAAAAGTGAGTCAGGTGTTCACAGACTAGTTCGGATATCTCCTTTCGATAGTGGAGCAAGAAGACATACGAGTTTTGCAAGCGTATGGGTTTATCCATCAATAGATGAAGAAATTGATATTAAAATAGATGAAAAAGATTTAAGAATTGACACCTACAGATCAAGCGGAGCTGGAGGACAACATGTAAATGTAACAGATAGCGCAGTTAGAATAACGCATGTTCCAACAAAAATTGTCGTACAGTGTCAAAATCAGAGATCACAACATAAAAATAAAGAGACATGTTACAAGATGTTGAAAGCAAGATTATACGAACACGAAATACAAAAAAGAGAAGAACAGGAAGAAAAAAAAATTAGTTCAAAAACTGATATTGGTTGGGGCCACCAAATACGCTCATATGTTTTACAACCATATAGATTGGTAAAAGATTTAAGGTCTAAAATTGAAAGCACTAACCCCGACGATGTATTAAATGGAAATTTAGATCAGTTTATTGAAGGTAACCTGTTTAGATTATAATGAAAAAATTTTTATATTTATTTTTTTTAATATTTTTATTTTTATTCGTGTCAATAGGTACTTATTTGTCAACTATCGGGCACGAAACATCAAAATTTAATAATTTGATTATCAAAAGTATCGAGGAAAAATATCCTGATGTTGAACTAGAACTAGAAAAAATTAAAATAAAATTAGATATAAAAAAAATTCAATTATTTTTATCAACCAACAATCCAAAAATTATTTATCAAAATACAAAAATTCCTTTAACAGAAATTAAGATTTACACAAAAATAAATAAATTTTTAGATTCAAAAATCGAAGTAAGCCAAATAGTATTTAAGGTCGAAAAATTTAAAATACGAGATATTAAAAAAATAGCTATTCGTATTAAGCCTTCAAATTTTAAAACCTATTTACTAAATAACTTAAAAGGTGGAGAGATTGAAAAAGCTTTTTTTAATTTAAATACTAATAAAGATTTTAACGTTACCAATTACAAAGCAAACGGTTCAATCAAAAAAATTAATGCAAAAATAACAAGTAAGATTAGAATAAAAGATATAAGTTTTAATTTTAAGATAGACAACAATCTAGCTTTAATTAATTCCATTAACGCTAAGTATGAGGGTGTTTTATTGACCAATGGATCAGTTGATATTTATCGTAAAAAAGAAATTGAGATTAAAGGCAAATTTAATTCACAATTTAACTTAAAAGATGACCAGATAAATAAATTTTTTTCAAATGTAAAATTTTTTAAAGAAAATAAGATCAAAACACAAGGATCTCTTCTCCATGATTTTAGTTTAAAAATAAATGATAAATTTAAAATTATTGATTATGATTACAAGTCTAGTGGAAATATTTCTCAATCTAAAATAATTTTAAAAAATTATTTTAAAAATAAGTTTATTAAAAAACGAGTAAAAAATATTTTTTTTAAAAAAACTAAATTACAAATAATATCTAATAAAAAAAATAAAAATTTGCTTTTATTTAATGGTTTTTATAGCCTTGATGATTTAAATTATCAAAAATTCAAAGTTACCCACAACTTCAATAAAGCAAATCAAAATTATATTATTGATTTAGATCTAGCTGAAAATATTTTTTTAGAGGTAATAAATTTTCAAACAGATTCAAAAAAGATAAGTAATATCAAAGTTGAACATAGTCTTAAAAATAAAAAGTTTACTTTTAAGACCATAGATTTTACTGAGGGCAAAAATACTATTTCTGTTAAAAATTTAGTTTTAAACAAAAAAAAAGAAATAGAAAAGATATCGAGTATTAAAATTCAAACATTTAACAAAAAAAAAGAAAATAATAATTTTGTAATAAATTTTGGAAATAAAATATCTATTACAGGTGATAAATTTGATTCATCAAATATACTAAAATTATTTTCAAATGCCAGTAAATCAAATCTTTTCAAAAACTTTAATAACGAAGTTGAAGTAAAAATTAAAAATTTGATAACTAAATCTAAAATTCCTTTAAGTAATTTTAATTTAATAGGATCAATTAAAAATGGTATATTCAATAGAATTTCTGCAAAAAGTGAATTTTCAGAAGGTGCGTATTTATATATTTCTTTAAAAAAAAACCTAAATAACAAAAAGATATTAGAAGTTTATTCTGATTCCCCCCAAGTACTACTTGGTGATCTTAAGTTTTTTGAAGGAATTAAAGATGGAAAATTGCTATATACTTCTGAATTCGACGAAATAAGCTCTATTTCAAACCTTACAATTGAAAATTTTAAAGTTATTAAAGCACCTGCTTTTGCAACTTTATTAACATTAGCCGACTTTGGGGGTGTTACTGATCTCCTGTCGGGAAAGGGCATGACCTTTGATATATTAAAAATTACCACCAAAGAAAATCAAAACGTAACAACAGTTGAGGAAATATTAGCACTTGGACCTAGTGTTTCTCTTCATATGCAAGGTTACATAGAAAAAAAAACTGGTTTAGTAAGCTTAGATGGAACATTAGTTCCAGCAAAAATGTTAAATAGTTTAGTTTCAAAAATCCCTGTTGTGGGGGGCATATTAGTTGGCGATAAAGTGGGGGAGGGAGTTTTTGGTGTAAGTTTTAAGATGAAAGGTTTACCTGGAAACGTTAAAACTACTGTCAATCCAGTAAAAACTATTACACCTAGATTTATAACAAGAGCTTTAGAAAAAATGAAAAAGAATTAAACCTCATTTATCTTAATTATAAAATGTTTTTTCTTACCATGCGAAATTTTAACACAACCACTTCCTTCAAAATCTTTAAGTCCTATAATTTTTTTTTCATCTACGACAAGGATGTCGTTAATTTTAACACCCTTTTCATTGATTGCTCTTCTAATTTCACTTTTAGAGCTCATAATTTTATTTTCATATAGTAAATCTATTATATGTATTCCATTTTCTAATTTAGACCTCTCAATTAAACTTTCTGGTAGGTTTTTACCAATTCCTTTTCCAACAAATGTTTCTTTTGCCGTCTTCTCAGAGTCATTTGCTCTATCCTCACCGTGTAAGATTTTTGTTGCCTCATTTGCTAATAATATTTTTAAGTTATTGATATTTGTTTCTCGTTTAGATATTTTTTCTATCTCATCGACATCAATTTCTGTAAAATATTTTAAAAATCTTATAACGTCATTGTCACTAGTATTTCTCCAAAATTGCCAGTAATCATAAAATGATAATAATTCTTCACTGAGCCAAATTGCACCGTTCTCTGTTTTTCCCATTTTAGTGCCTGAGGCGACTGTTATTAACGGCGTTGTTAAACCAAAAGATTCTTTTTTATTAACCTTTCTAATTAACTCAACTCCATTGATAATATTACCCCATTGATCAGAGCCACCCACTTGTAAATCACAATCATATTTTTCATTTAATTTATAAAAATCATAAGCTTGTAAAATCATGTAGTTAAACTCCATGTAACTAAGTGATTGTTCTCTTTCTAAACGTAATTTAACACTATCAAAACTTAGCATTTTATTAATGGTGAAATGTTTTCCAATATTTCTTAGGAAATCTATATATTGTAATTTATTTAACCACTCAGCATTATTTACAAATATTGGTTTAGTTTTTTCATCTTTAAAATTTAATAATTTTTCAAAAATTTTTTTTATTTTTGAAATATTCTCATTAATTGTCTTTTCTTCTAAAATTTTTCTAGTCGCATCTTTTCCAGATGGGTCACCTATAAGTGTTGTCCCTCCACCAAGCAAAACTATTGGTTGATGCCCGTATTTTTGCAAAAGTCTTAAGCACATAATTTGCAATAAACTTCCCACGTGTAGACTTGAAGCAGTACAATCAAAACCAATATAGGCCTTAATAGGCTTGAGATTAATTAAATTTATTAATTTATTTTGATCTGTGCATTGATGAAAAAAACCTCTTTGAGTGATTTCATTAATAAAGTTATTTTTCATAGATAATTTGATTTAAAATTACTTTTACACAATAATAGTTATA
>MDTF01010335.1_pt1 | contig 10755 bp, 11 predicted proteins | sample 811191 | NCBI WGS metagenome assembly MDTF01 (sample SAMN05326649, study PRJNA326480) | marine metagenome | isolation source: seawater | place: Southern Ocean | collected 2011
AGATTTTTATATATAGATAGATAATACTAAAGTATATTTTTAGAGAGTAGCTAGTATTTCTTTATCTTAAACTGTTTAAACTTAATCTCATTCATTAAAGATCTTATACCAGTTGAAAGGTTTATCGATGGTTTCCATTTAATATTAACTAGACTTTTAATATTACTCTTCATTGAAAAATCTTCATCTTTTCTATAATTAAGATATCCAAAATTAGTAACAATATTTGAACTCATGATTTTTTTTATAAGTAATATTACAGATTTAATGGAGTAACTTTTAGAACTACCAATTTCAAATTTAGTATATTTTCTGATTATTTTTTTTTTTAAAAATAGAATTAACAACCTTATAAAATCCTTAATGTGAATAAAATCTCTTTTTTGTTGACCTCTTGTTAATTTCAAAATTTTTTCACCCTTGAAAATCTTAATTATTATAGAATGAATAAATTCTTTTTCGTTATTTAAATCACCATATAAATGACCCACATGAAGATCTAAAACTTTTGTATTTGATAATTTAGATTTAAAATAATCAGATAATTTATGTTTATATTTAACATAATTTGATTTTTGATTTTTTAATAGAGTGTTTATATTAATGAATTTTTTAGACTTTTTACCTATGGATAAATTATAAAGCAATTTAGGAAATTTATAGTTTAAAAATATAAGCTCCTTATTGTTATTTTTTTTTGGATAGGCGCCTGTACAATTTATTATTATATCTATATCTTGAATTATAATTTTATTTTTAGTCGAAATAAAATTATAGTTTTTTATTGAATATTTGAAAAAACTTTTATTATTAATTATTTTATTAATTTTTTTTTTATTTGTTGTGACAATAATAATATCTATATTATTAGGTAAAATATTTAAAACATTGCCCCCGATAAAACCCGAAGCACCAACAATTAAATATTTTTTCATTAATTATTTTATAAATTAATTTTTTCATTAATTTTTGGAGTCTTTTTGTTATCGTCTTTTAGATATATCTTGCCTATATATTCTCCTAAAATTCCAAAAAATAAAAATATTAAAGTAAAAGAAACTAAATTTATAATAATAATAGCAGCTACACCTTCAGGGTATACAATGCCAAGGTAAAACTTAGCTATTAAGAAATATATTGCTGAAAAAAAAGATATCAAAGCAAATAAAAAACTAAAATAGATTGATATTCTTAATGGTTTTATAGTTCCACTCACCAATCCATCTGCAGCATAACTTAAATAATTAAAAAAATTAAATTTAGATAATCCCCTTTTTCTTTCATTTCTCTCGTAATCTATACCTTTACTTTTGAAGTTTAGATTGTTTATCAGGGCTGGTAAAAATGGGTCATACTCGAGGTTTTTAATTTCATCAATAACTTCTTTATCTAAAAACCAAGCTCCAGACTCAATCTCAATTTTATAACCTCTTAAAATCTCACTAAGTTTTTTAAAAACATTTCGTAAAAATCCTAAAAAAAATATTTCTTTTCGTTTTGTTCTTTTGCCATAAACAATTTTATTATTTAGCTCCCAATTTTTAATAAATTCAGTAAGCAATTTTGGATCATCTTGTAAATCGCAATCAAAAATAGCACACGCTTCAGTATCAACATATTTTATTGCAGTAAATATTGACTTCATAACACCATTATTTTTTAAATATCTTATATATTTTATATCTTTATTTTCTTTACAAATATTCTTTAATAGTTGACTAGAAGAGTCTGAACTAGCATTATCAGCAAACAAAATAGAAAATTTATAATTAGGATGGTTTTTAAAGATTTGAGTAAAATTTTTTATAAATAATTCAATATTTTCTTGTTCATTAAAAATTGGACATAATATTGTAATTTCTTTCATGAATTATCTTAAAAACTTATTTAAAAATTTATTTATTATTTTGTGGATATATTTTATATTATTAATTGTTAATCCTTGATGGCATCCTATCAATATCCCATTTTTCATAATATAGTCAGCATTTTTAAAACTTGACAATTTGTTTCTTTTTGAAATTAGAAAGCTAAATGCTGGGTGTCTCAAAGCATTTCCAGAAAAAATTGGTCTTGTTTGAATATTATTATTCTCCAAATAAATTTGTAATTCTTTCCTCGTAAAAAATTTGTTTGGTTTTAAAATTATTGGATAGGCCAAAAAATTTGTTTTTACATTTTTTAATATTATTGGAGAGATAAAGATATCTTTATATTTACTAAAAAAAATTTTATGCAATTTAAAGTTTTGATTTCTTTTAATGCTAAAGTTTTTAAATTTTTTTAATTGTTCTAGGCCAAAAGCTGCTCCAATTTCTGAAGGTTCAAAATTATAACCATTCTCTGAAAAAATAAACTTTCTATCATACTCAATACCTTTCAATTTTATTCCTAATCTTTTTTTTATGTTCTCTGAATCTTGAAGCACAGAAGACATTCTGCCCCAACTTCTAAGGATTTTTGCTTTTTCATAAAATTTTTTATTGTCTAGGAGTAATAGTCCTCCATTTCCACCACAACTAATAACGTGGGACCCATAAAAACTTGTAATTGAAATATCGCTAAAATTTCCAGTACTTTTTTTTCCAATTTTAGCTCCCAATGTATCTGCGGAATCCTCTATTATTAATATATTTGGATAATTATCTATTATTTTTTTTATTTCTATCCAATCTGGAATATTACCAATCAAGTTAGGAATTAATACTGCTCTTGTTTTTTTCGTAATTTTTTTTTAAGTTCTTGAGTCGATATTTGTAAGGTATCTATATCAATATCTGCAAAAATTGGTTTAGCATTTGCTTTTATTATTGATGTAATTGCGGTACCGAAATTTAATGCTGGTGTGATTATTTCATCACCTTTTTTAATATTGATTAAATCCATAGCTAATGTGAGCGCAGAAGATCCAGAATTTACCATTAGGCCATATTTCTTTTTAAATATTTTAGCTATTTTTATCTCAAATTCTTTAACACTATCTGACATTTGAGTTGTTTTTTTTAGTTGCTTAACTACAGCTGAAATTTCCTCACTGCCGTAAACATTTTTACCATATGTAATTCTCATAGTTTAAAAAAGTCCTTTATTTGTTTCATTGTAAAGTTTTTACTATTTTTATTATCATAAAAATTAGTATACCATTTATTTGTTTCTTCTACAGCTTTATCAACATCCCATTTAGGTTGCCACTTTAATTTATTTTTTGCTTTTTTAATTTCTAAGTTGAGATTAATTGACTCAAGTTTCTTTTTAGGTTTTGTGATTTTCCATTTTAATTTTGGATTTTTTATTTTTAAATTTAATAAAATATCTTTAACTTTAAATATTTTCTTTAAATCTGGACCAAAATTCCAAGCTCCAAAATTATTAGATTGAGCAAGTAATAAATAACCATTAATTACATCTAAAACGTGTTGCCAAGGTCTTGTAGCATTAGGATATCTAACTTTGAGAACTTTATTTAAATTTAAAGATCTATATATATCTGGTAACAATCTATCTTCAGCCCAGTCTCCTCCTCCAATAATATTTCCAGCTCTGGCAGTTGAAATTTTGACTTTTTTATCCTTAAAAAAAATATTTTGATAAGCATGTATTGCTATTTCAGCAGAAGATTTACTTGCAGAATAAGGGTCCCCCCCTCCTCCTAGCTCACTACTTTCATGAAAAAAATTTATTTTTTTAGAGTTAAAATTTTTGTAACATTTATCTGTTGTGATTAAGATTAATTTGCTTAATCTTTTTAAATTTCTTGAAGCTTCGCATACATTAATAGTACCCATAATATTAGTCTTAAATGTTTCAATTGGATTTTTAACTGAATATTTAACCAGTGGCTGTGCAGCTAAATGAAAAATAATATCTGGTTCAATTTTTTTAAAAATATAACTTAATTTATTTAGATTATTAATATCAGTAATAAAATGTTTAAAGATTATTTTATTAATTTTCATTATTTTGAATAATGATGGTTTTGTATTAGGCTTTAATGAAATGCCATATATTTTACAGCCATATAGTTTTAAAACTAAACAAAGCCACGAACCCATAAAACCAGTATGACCAGTAATTATAACTTTTTTATCTTTCCAGTATTTTTTAAAAGGTCTCACAAATATTAATTACCAAACTTTCCATGGTGCTTTTTTCTTTTGCCAAATATTATTGATTTCAATTTTTTCTCTCATAGTATCCATGCAAACCCAAAAACCATTGTGCTTAAAGGCTTGAAGTTGTTTAATTTTACTTAATTTTGGTAAACAGTCCTCCTCAAAGATACTTTTGTTATCTTTTAAATATCTAAAAATCTTATTTGTTAATACAAAAAAACCACCATTAATATATTCTAATGGTTTTTCTTTAATCTTAAAAATTTCAAAATTCTTAGATATAGATAAAATTCCTTTTGGATTTTTGTATCTTATAGCAGTTAAGGTTGCTGCTTTTTTTTTTGCTATATGAAATTTAATTAATTTATCTATATTAACATCACTTAAACCATCTCCATAGGAAACACAAAAAAACTTGTCTTTTTTAACCAAATTTTTAACTTGTTTTATTCTTCCCCCTGTCATTGTGTTAACGCCTGTATTTAAAAATTTTATGGTCCAATTTTCTGATTTGATATATTTTGATAAATCTTTTTTAATAAGGTTGCCCTTAAAACCTAAACAAATTACAAATCTATTAATTCCATAAAATGAATAAATTTTCATAATGTGCCAAATTATTGGTTTGTTTCCAACCTTTATTAAAGGTTTAGGCTTAACTTTGGTAAGTTCTGCTAATCTTGTGCCTTTACCTCCTGCAAGAATGACAGCTGTAACATTTTTATAAATATTCATTTTAAAGTTTTACTATATAACTAAAATTTTTATCAACTCACAAAGTTTCAAGATCTTTGAAATTTATAACCTTATCCTTATGCATGCTTTATTATGTTGAATCAAGTTTAATGTTTGCTGATCCATGATTATTTATTAAAAAAATTGATACAGAATTAGTATTGTTTCCCAATGAGTCTAACTGCAAGAGCAATTGATTTGTAATCAATAGGTCCGCGGTTCGACTCCGTGCGGGGGCACCACTAAAACCTAGTGGATTCAATAAATTATCCTTTCCAGAAAGTTAGAACATAAGAACAACGTAGAACATACAAAGCACAAAGATGGAATTATTTGTAGTCTTTATCTCCATAATAAATAATATTTATTGTAGAGGGAGAAGATAATGTCAATTTTGAATTTTTATTATGGTGTTGATTGAAAGAGATAATTTTTATCATTTTTTCCATCTAATATCTTTTTATCTTTATTTCTTTTATAGACAGTTATGCATCTTTTTATAAATCTAACACATTCTATTGGATTTTTACCAATTGCTGTTTCTGCAGCTAGGACCAAACCTTTTGCGCCTTCTCTTAATGTTGAATAAACATCATGACTTTCAGCTCTAGTAGCTTGATTCTCTTTAATCATACTTTCTAATAGATTGGTTGCAACGTAGGTTGGTTTATTTAATTGTATGGATCGGTTGATTATATATTCTTGAGCTATAGGTATTTTTTCAATTGATACATATCTTGAAAGATCACCTCTATCTATCAGTAATGCGTCCGAATTTTTGGTTATTTTATCAAGGTTAATTATTGCATTTTCTGTTTCTATTTTAGAAATTATAAATGAATTAATTCCAGTTATTTTTCTAACTTCTTCTAAATCATTGTGACTATTTACAAAGGAAATAGCATAGTATTTTATCTTTAATTCTCTTGCTAATTTTAGTGCATATCTATCCTTTTCAGTAAGACAGGGTAAATTTACTTTTGAATGAATATGAACACCTTTTTTTGAATCTAAATATCCCTCATGCAAAACTTTACATAGTAAATACCCTTTTAAGGAATTTTTTTTAACAACTTTAATTGATAGACTATTAAATCCAATATCTATCTTTGTTCCTACTTTTAAATAATTTAAATCAAAATGTGGGTATAAATATATTTTCTTATCATTGCTTAGGTCATTTTTATTATAAACTTTTATTTTTTTGTTTTTCTTAATAAAATATATTTTTTTAGTATGTGTAGTTCTAATCTGGGCACCTTCTGTATCAATACAAATATTTTTTATATTATTTTGTTTTAGGTATTTTATTTTTTTATCTATTTGCTCTGTATTGGTATGTGACAAGTTAATTCTAAAAATATCCACTTTTTCTTTAGATAATAGTTTCAATATAGGCTTGCTAAAAGAAGATGGTCCTAAAGTGCAAATAACTTTAATTTTTCTCATGTTTAGACAATTTTAAGCAAACAGCTACCTTTGAATTTATCATATATTTTGACTGGTTAAAATATTTTTTTAATTATTTTTTCAATAGATTTAGATTTACTAAGTTTATCTGTATTAATAGTAATTTTTTTATAGTTAGACACTTCATACTTTATATTAGATTTATATCCAATTAAATTTTTAATTATATTCTTTTTGGCTTTTGCATATAATTTTTTTGTATCTCTTTTTTCCAATGTCTCAATTTTACATTTTATATATATTTCAAAGTAATTTTTACCAAATTTAATTCTAGCTATATTTCTTGTTTTTAGCAGGGGAGAGATAACTGAAACTAATACAAAATCATAATTTTTTTGCATTTTTTTTACGTAATCAATTATTAAGAGGTTATTTTTTAAAATATTAGCTTTTGAAAAACTATTATTATTTTTATTTTTTTTTCTAAAATGATCACCATCAACAATCTTGACTTTAAAATTAAGTTTTGAAAGTTCGTTTCTTAAAATTTTTGCCAAAGTTGATTTACCAGTTCCAGATAAACCGGTAAACCAAATAATTTTTGCCATTATTAGAGCCTTAATAGATGTATTTAGTTTCAATTGTATTTATCATATCTGTATCAATTAAAATTGATTTATTTTTAGTTGTATTGACATAATTTAGTTTAAATTTTATTACTTTTATGCAGTTTGTTTTAACCTCACTAAACCTACCATGAGCAGTTGGTAAGATGCATAAGTTTCTAAAGCCAGTTAAGTTTGTTGATTGGTTTTCATATGCTTTTCTATAAAGCCACTTTGTCCCTATAAGCTTTCCTTCTTGATGCGGGGTGAGAGCTTGTTGAATAGTGGTCTCCATGATGAGTGATATTTATCACTACTATTATAGCGTGACCAGATTAAAATTTATATGAATAATATTAGAATGTTAGTTATCATTTTTTCTTACCCAAAACTGATACATGGCAATAAAAGTATCAGGATTTTTTATTTCATGTTCATGCCAATTATCTAAAGAAAGGTTTTTTTTATCATCTGGAAATGATTTAATATATCTTTTTTTATAAAATTCATTTGAAAAAAGAAAACCAAGAAATTCTAAATTAAAATCGTTTAATATTTTAAAAATTTCAGGTATTGTAAAAAGATGCTCTTGTACATGAAATAATAAATCTTTTATATTTGAAGTTGAAAAAAAATCTGCAGAATGGATTATTTTTTTAACAAATAAAGAGTCTTCATCTTTATCAATAATTAATTGTCTAAATATACGAATGCCATCATTTGTTTTTAGTAGGTTCATCTTGTTAATCAATTCTCTTGCTTCAATAATATGCTGTCGTGCAATTTGGCTATATAAGCCTAACTTTAAGAAACCATTAGGTTCTAAGATATCTAAAAGAATCTTAAGTCCTGCAACTGGATCTTTCATGTGATGAAGGGTTCCCCCACATTCTATAACATCAAATTTTCTATTTAAATTTCTTAATTGTAAAATATCTACATGTAGATATTCAATATTCTTAATATTCAATTCTTCTGTTTTTCTTTTGGCATAGGCTAGACTCGATAAACTTATATCAACTGCAAGTATCTTCGCATTTTGATACCTTGAAACTCCAATTATATGCTGTCCTGTGCCGCAACCAGCAATAAGTACATTGGGAGAAATTAATTTATTATTAAGATCAATATTGTTTGGTTTGATGTCTTGGTTTAAATTTTTAGAAAATAAACCTGATAATGGTATGTGTGCGCTTCTCCATCTTGGAAACGGATATTCTTCATATTGTTTTCTAACCTTTTGTGACACAGGATCAACTATCTTACCAAGAGATTTAATAGATTTTTTTAATTCTAATTCTTTTAAAGGTTCTTTAATTTGTAAATTTAATAAGTTATTAAATAAAATACTTGTAGATTTATAGTTTAATATTTTATTTAAAATGGTCCCTATACCGTTAAGAGGCATGTAACAACCAAGAATCATTATTTCTAACTCATTGATGTTTTGTTTATTTTGGATTTCTTCCTTTAATTTATTTATATAGTTAATTTCATTTTCAGATTGATTAAAAATATATTCATTAAACCAGCATTGTTCTGCTAAAGAATTAATAAAATCAATGAAATTACTTAAAATACTCTTGTTAGAATTTTTTAAAGTAAAAAGAATTTCATATCTAATCTTAGTAAGAAATTTTTCTACAAATATATCTGTAATTAAACTTTTTTGTAATATCAAAATAAAAAGTTCATCCTTTAAAATTTTTTGAATAATTTCATTTGATAACAATTTAGAATTTGAATTAACAACTTTATGTATCTGATTATAATCTGACTTTAAAAATAGTAATAATTTAGCATTGTTAGAAATTCTAGTGTGATTAATATTTTTTCTTTTAAATAAATATATAAACAATCTTTCTAAAATTAGATCATATTTTTTAATAGAAATTGATATTAATAAATTGGACAGATTACTTATTATGACTAAATTATTAGGATCAATTTGAATTACCTTATCATAACATTTAATTGCTTTTTCATAATCTCCAATTTTTTTTAAAACTGCTCCAAGATTATTATAAGAGTTTACGTCATGAGGATTAGATTCGATTGCTTTTTCATAACAACTTACTGCTTTTTGATGCTCACCAAAGCCTTGGAATAAAACTCCAAGATTATTATGAATACCTGGATAATTAGGGTTAATCTCAAAAACTTGATTATAAAGTTTTAGAGCGACATCATGTTTATTTTTTTGATGATTTTCAACAGCAAGAGTAAAGATCTCATCTATAGGTAAAATTTTTTTTTTATTCATTTTTATTTATAAAGTGATAATTTTGAATAATTTATGAATTAGACAATTATTGGTAGCTTGTAACACCTAAAACAAAAAATTACTTTACACCCCCATTAAAATTAAACAATACTATAAAAGTTAATACCGATCATAACTCTATCTACTTTACCATTATAAAATGCAGAGTGACTTCGATCTGCAGGAAAAATCATTATCATTCCCTCAGATGGTAAAACTTCTTCATCTGGGTTTTTTAATTTTAAGACACCTGGTTCACTACAATTTTGATCTCCTACAGCTAAATGATATGTTAGACTATACTTTTGGTTAATTAATTTATTACTTTTATCAAAATAATTAATATGTGTGTGAAAATTTGAACCACCCCCATCACTCAAGATGTTAAAAAAGGAATCCATTATAAAAATGTCTGACTTAACAGCATCACTCATAATAGCTGTCAAATCTTCTTCTACTTTTTTAATAATGGAGTAATTGTTTTTTACAAGTTGTTCAAACAAAAAGAAGTCTTTTGAGTGTCTGCCGTTTCCAAAGAAAACACCTTCAGTAGTTTCTTCAAGTTTCTTACTATTTATTTCATACAAATTATTAATTAGCTCTGTCTCTACTTTTCTATTTGAAATAAATGGATTAGCCATTTGTACAACATCAAAATCTAAATTGTTTTTATCATTGTAGTTAGTTTTTGTTTTTACGTTAGTCTTTCTTGCTTTATCAATTTTAGAAAGTAATAATTTCATTTTTAATGTCGATTGTATGAGGTAATGAGCTTCATGATAATTTGGTTTAAGCTCTATTGCTTTTTTGTAACTTGCTAGAGCATCATCAAATCTATTAAGTTTATGTAGAATTGTTCCTAAATTATGATGAGATTCAGGGTGATCTGATTTCAGTTTTATTGTATCTTTTATAATTATTTCTGCTTCATCCATTCTATCAAGTTTAGATAATAAGACACCTAGATTATTGTTAGCATCAATATAGCCTGGCTTCAAATTTATTGCTTTTCTATAATTTACTTCAGCTTCTTCTAACCTTTTAAGTTTTTGCAATGTATTACCAAAGTTACTATGAGCCTCTGCATAGTTTGGTTTGAGTGCTATTAACTTTTTATAAATTTTTTCGGCCTCCTCTAATCTACCAAGTTCACTCAGTGCTATACCTAAGTTATTGTGGGCATTTACATAATCCGGTCTAAGTTTTATTACTTTATTAAAAAACTTTACAGCCTCATAAAAATTACCAAAACTAAATAGCAAAGCACCCAGGTTATTATTAACATCCAAATGTTGAGGCTCAACTTCTAATATAGAGCGATAGAGACGCTCAGCTTCATCAAGTTTTCCTTCTTGGTGTTTAGTAACAGCTTGTTGAAATACTTGATCAATATTCATATTATTAAATTATACTATAAAAATTAACTCCAATCATAATTCTATCAACTTTGCCATTATAAATTGCTGAGTGATCTCGATTAGCTGGAAAGATCATTATCATGCCTTCATTTGGTAAAATTTCTTCATCTGGATCCTGAAGTTTCAAAATACCTGGCTCAGAACTATTTTGATCACCTACAGAAAGATAATATACAAGACTAAACTTTTGATTAATTAGTCCATTATCAATA
>MDTF01002665.1_pt1 | contig 10751 bp, 12 predicted proteins | sample 811191 | NCBI WGS metagenome assembly MDTF01 (sample SAMN05326649, study PRJNA326480) | marine metagenome | isolation source: seawater | place: Southern Ocean | collected 2011
ATGTCGATATATTCAAAACTATAATTCATAATTTAAATGTAATTACTATGTTGATTAATTTCAACTAACAATTACATTAAAGACAAATGAACCCAGTTTTATTATTAATAATATTTTGTCCAATATTAGAGATTTACTTATTTATTAAAATTGGCTCACAAATTGGGGCTATTAATACAGTTTTTCTCATATTTATTACTGCAATTATTGGTGTTTATTACGCGAAATACCAAGGACTGAACACTTTCAGATCTGGATTTTTGCAAATTATTAAGAATGAGGTTCCCGCATATGAAATGATATCCGGTGCAGCCATAGCTTTTGCAGCAATTCTTTTAATCATTCCAGGTTTTGCAACTGATTTTCTAGGTTTTTTATTGCTATTTCCAATAACAAGAAAATTAATTTTTGGAAACTTGTCAAAAAAATTTGAGAAAGATAAAGCTAAAAAAAATAATTTTATAGATGGTGAATTTGAAGATATAGATGACAACGATGATAGAAAAATTTAAGATCTTAGCAAAATATATAAAAGATATGTCAAGTGAAACTGCTGACATTGAAACTTTTTTATTTGTTAAAGAAAATATTTCAAAATACCAATTAAATATAGATATCACCTCTAAGGCTCTAAAAAATAAATTTATTGAGGTTAATACTACATTAAAATTTGAAGACAAGGAACCTAGTGAAAAAAAATCTCACTATGAAATAGTTTACGCCACAATCATTCAGGTTGAAGATGATGTTAAAGAAAAAAAAGAATTAGAAAAAATTATTTTGTGTGATGTTCCAACAAAAATATATCCTGATTTAGAAAAATCTTTTTTAAATTTGATTCATGACTCTGGGCACCCAGCCATTAAATTAGATAAAAAAATTGATTTTAACAAACTTTATAACGAAAGATTTAATTAAAAAAATTCTTCTTTAAATTTTTTTTTAAAAATTCTTTATGTTTTTTTAATTCTTCATCCGAAGGTTTAATTATTTTTTTAAAGTATAAAACATTTTTGTTTTTTAAATCTCTTGATTTATCATTTTGGTTTTTAAAGTCTAAAGTTGGTTCTTTTTGATCAATTAAATTAATGTATACTTTGGCAAGTAAATCACAGTCAATTAGTGCCGTGTGCTGAACTCTTTTTGAATTATCGATCCTATATCTTTTACACAAAGCATCTAAGCTTATAGAAGATCCTGGAAATTTATCTCTTGCTAAAACAAGAGTGTCTACAATCTCATTATCAATTTTTTTTTTGCCTATTAATCGTAATTCATGATTTAAATGTGCCAAGTCAAATTCCGCATTATGAATTATTAGTTTTTTGCCCTCAATAAAGTTTAAAAATTCTTCAACTACTTCTTTAAACTTATTTTGATTAGACAGGAAACCATCTGTATATCCATGTATCTCTAGAGCTTTTTCTGAAACCTTTCTTTCCGGATTTAGATAACTATGAAACCTTTTTGGTGTTGGGATCAAATTATCTAGCTCAATACAGCCTATTTCAACAATTCTATGACCATCTCGTACAGATATGCCAGTTGTCTCTGTGTCTAATACTATTTCTTTCATCTATATTATTTTTTTCAAGATATCTCTTATAGCTCTTTTAACAGATTTGTTGGTAAAATCATTTTTAACAATAAACTGTGATTTTTTCTTTTTAAAATCAGTTGGCAGCTGAATATCCTTAAATCTATTAAAAATTTGTTTATCAAAATTATTCCTTTTTTTTAATCTTTTTAAAATATCTGATTTTTTAGATTCAACAAAAATCAAAATGTCTTTTCTATTGTTAATTTTATTTTCTAATAAAAGTGGTATGTCTAGAATTACAATTTTTTTATTTTTGTTTTTTTTTAAAAAAATATTCATTTTTTTTCTTACCTCTAAATGAACAATTTTAACAATTTTTTTAAGGTTTGATTTGTTTGCTAGTATTGCTTTTGAAACTTCATTTTTATTAATCGGAAATGAGAAAATATATTTTGATAAATTCTTTTTTAATTTATCAAATATTTTTCTATCTTTTTTATATAATTTACTAACCTCTAAATCCGCATTAAATACGGGATAGCCAAAATTTTTTGCCACATAACTTTTACCCGAACCAATACTACCTAAAATTCCAATCCTAATCATTAGTCTAAAAGATCAATCACTTCTCTATTTATATTTGGTTGAATTCCATGCCACACTTTAAAAGCAGCAAATGCTTGATATATAAACATCATTTTACCATTTTCTGTTCTGTTTCCCAGCTCTTTACCAATTTTTAAAAAATTTGTCTGCTTAGGTTTATAAATTACATCATAAAAAAATTTATTTTTACCAATTTTAGAAAGATCTAAATCTAGTTTATCATCGTTTTTCAAGCCTATGCTTGTTGCATTAATAATTATATCAAACTCAGGAACTTCACCCCAATCAATTACCTTTAGGTTTTTAAATAGATTATTTAGGTCTTCTGCTTTACTTTTCGTTCTGTTGCTAATTATGATTTCAGCTACATTCATTTTATTCAAAGCAAAAATTATTGATGGTACCACTCCACCAGCCCCTAATATTAAAATTTTTTTATTTGCTGTTTTTATTTGCAGGTCTTTAATACTTCGTTCAAAACCTTCTATATCAGTATTGTGGCCTATTGTTTTGTTGTTATCTAAATAGATGGTATTTACTGATTGAGTGTTTTCTGATTCAAGACTTAACTGATCAAGATGAGAGATTATATCTTTTTTGAATGGAACAGTAACGTTAATCCCATGTATATTTTTTTTCCTAACTTCTGAAATTAAATTAGCAAATTCATCTTTATTTAATTTTTTTTTTTCATAAATTGCATCTATACTAGATTTCTTAATCCAAAAATTATGTAACTTTGGTGATAAAGAGTGTTCAATAGGATTTCCAACTACTAAATATTTCTTCATTGCAATGCCTTTAGGTACTCTTTAATTTGTTTTATTGGTAAACCCATTATTGTATTTTCGTCTCCCTCTATTTTTGAAAATAAATTTCTTCCTTCCCCCTCTATTTGGTAAACATTGTAAGCGTATAAAGCCTCGTCTGATATTTTCGATAAATATGATTTTAAGTCATCATCAGAGAAATTCTTCATTGTTAGTGTTGCTTTATCAGTGTAATTCCAAATCATTGACCCATTCTTCGATATACATACAGAGCTAAGCAAGCAATGTTTTTTCCCATTTAATTTTTTTAAAATTATTAAGGCTTGATCTCTATTTTCTGGTTTAGATATTAGCTCACCATCCAAATCAATCACACTATCTGCACCTAAAACCATTTGGTTAGATTGTTTTAGGCTTATTTTGTTGGCTTTTAATTCTGCTAAATTTTTAGAGATAACTTCTGGAGTAGCTTTTTTTTTAATAAGGCTGTCTTTAATTGGTTCTTCATCAATATTTGATGGTTCGGCCCTGTTAGGAATGTTGTTTCTATCTAATATTTCTTTTCTAACCTTGCTTTTTGACGCAAGAATAATTTTATTTAACATTGTTTAAATATATTTCATGTATTTTTATAATTGAAGCCGCAGCTTCTTCAACTGATTTTCTAGTAACATCAATGAAAGGCCATCTATATTTCTGAAAAGTTTTTTTTGCATCTATAATTTCTTTTTTAATATTTTCAATACTTGTATAATCTCTGTTCCCCACTTCTTTTAAAGAATTCATTCTATTTTTCCTTATTTCAACCAGCCTTTCGGGTTCTGTACTTAAACCAACAACGCATGTGAGCCGTGGATTCTCCCTTAGTTTTTTTGGTAAAGAATTTTCATTTACCAATGGTATATTAGAAGTTTTAAAACCTCTGTTTGCAAGATAAATGGAAGTTGGTGTTTTACTTGTTCTGCTAACCCCAACCAATATAATGTCTGACTTATCTATATCGTTTATTAAATTCCCATCATCATGGCTCATTGTAAATTGAATGGCCTCTATTCTTTCATAGTACTCATCATTAAGAGCATGTTGGCCACTTGGTTCATGAGAGGCTTTTTGGTTAAGAATTTTTGAAAAATTTAAAATCAAATTGCCTAATACGCTAAAGCAAGGAATCTTTTTCTCATCACTTACGTTAGCCAAATATTTTGCTAAGTTATTATCTACAATTGTATAAAGAATTACTGAGTTTTCGTGTTTTCTGGTGTCCTCTAGGATTTTTAAAATTTGGTTTTCAGTTCTTGTGAAAGAGTAGGGGTGAACCTTGTATTCAATATTTTTAAATTGTGCTTTTAAAGCCAAAAAAATTCTATCTAGGGTTTCACCCGTAGAATCTGAAATTAGATAAATTTGGTATGTATTTGTCATGAATAAATTGTTAACAAATTTGTATTATTTTAATGAAATTACTCAATTTAAATATCGTTTCATTATTCCTGTAAAATAAGGGTTTTATTAACAATATTAAACAAGTTAGTAAAATAATACAGCAAACATAACAAAATACCAAAAAGCTACATTTTAAACAATATTATTAAGTTTAAGATGTGAATAAACTGTTAACATCATGTTAGTAAAAAATAACCATCGTTATTCACATTATCTAATACTAATACAATAATTATATATATTATTATAATATGTCTCCTCTTCACAAAGTAATAATTAATAAAGATACTAATATAAATCCAATATGGATAATGAGACAAGCTGGTAGATATTTACCAGAATTTAGGGAAATAAGAAAAGAAAATCCAAATTTCATAAATCTTTGTTTAAATGAAAACCTTTCATCTGAGATAACATTGCAACCAATTAGACGTTTTGACTTAGATGCAGCTATAATCTTTTCAGATATTCTAATGCTTCCATATGGATTAAATCAGAAAGTTGATTTTAAAAAAAACTTTGGCCCAGTACTTGGTGAGCTAAATATAAAAGACATGTCTAGGATAGATGAAGTAGATTTTGTTGAAAAAATTTTTCCTGTTTACAAGGCTATTAAAAAAGTAAGCAATAATAATCTTATTAAAAACAAAAATGTCATTGGATTTGTGGGGGCCCCATGGACTTTACTTGTCTATATGATTAATCAACAATCCCCTAAAAATAATCTTAAAAAAAATTTCTTTAAAGATGATTATTTAATTAATAGAATTTTATTAATTTTAGAGAAATTTCTAAAAGTTCATATTAGAAATCAAATAGATAACGGGGCAAACATAATACAAATATTTGATAGTTGGGCTGGGTTATTAGATGAAAAAGATTTGCCAAACTATGTTTACACCCCAACATTAAACTTGGTAAATTTTGTTAAAACTTTAGGAGTACCTGTGATTTGTTTCCCTAGAGAAATTAAAAATTATAAAGAGTTTTGTGAAATTGTAAAACCAGATGCTATTAGTATTGATTACAATATAGACCCTAATTACATCTTAAAAAATATTAAAATTCCCATCCAAGGAGGTCTTGATCCAAAAATTTTGCTTACAGACAAGGAAACACTTGAAAAGGAAACTATTAAATATTTAAATATTTTTAAAGATCACCCATATATTTTTAACCTTGGACATGGTGTCTTGCCTGAGACAAAACCAGAAATGGTCGAGCACTTGGTGAGTATTGTAAAAAATTATTAATGAAAAAAGCTGTAATTTTATTTAATTTAGGCGGACCTGATAAACTGGAAAATGTAGAGCCCTTTTTATTTAACCTATTTTATGACCCGGCAATTCTTAATTTACCCAAGGTTTTTAGATATTTACTTGCCAAGCTAATATCTAATAGAAGGGCTCCTACTGCAAAAAAAATTTATCAGGAGTTGGGTGGTTCGTCGCCAATATTAAAGTTAACTCAAGATCAATCTGGGGCTCTTGAAACAAAACTTAATAATGATGATGGTTTGTCTGAATACAAATGTTTTGTTGTGATGAGATGTTGGCACCCAAGAGCTGAGGATGTAATTAAAGATGTTATAAATTATGATCCAGATGAGGTTATTTTAATGCCTCTTTACCCACAATATTCAGCTGCAACATCTGGATCTTCTATAAAGGAATGGAAGGATGTATGTAAAATAAATAATTTTAAAACAAAAACCAGTACAATTTGTTGTTATCCGACAGATGCAAATTTCATTTTAGCACACAAAAATGAGATCGTAAAAAAAATTAATAACCTAGAGAACTTTAAGCTAATCTTTTCCGCACATGGTCTACCCGAAAAAAATATAAAGAATGGCGATCCTTATCAATGGCAAATTGAACAATCTGTTAATAAAATTGTTGAATCTTTAAAAATCCAGAACCTAGATTGGATTTTAAGTTATCAAAGTCGAGTTGGACCCCTGAAATGGATTGGTCCATCAACAGAAGATATAATTATTAAAAATTCAAAACTAGGCAAGCATATTGTGTTGGTGCCAATTGCTTTTGTTTCTGAGCACTCAGAAACTTTGGTTGAGCTTGATATAGAGTATAAAGAGATTGCCGACAAAAATGGATGTAAAAACTACACAAGAGTTCCAGCCTTAGGTGTCAATAAGGATTTTATAAAAGCAATGTGTGAATTGATTGTTAAAAAAGAAAATTATAATTTTAACGGTAAGCTTTTCCCTCCACAAATACAGTGTCCTAATAATTTCAAGAAATGTCCATGTATAAATTATGACTAGTTATTTATTATTCAAAAGTTTACATTTAATAGCAGTTATTTCTTGGATGGCTGGTTTATTATATTTACCTAGAATTTATGTTTATCATTCAGAAAATATGAAAACCAAAGAGATATGCGCGGTATTCGAAACAATGGAAAGAAAGCTTTTTAATTACATTATGACGCCAGCTATGGTCTTAAGCTGGTTGTTTGGATTGATTTTAATTTCTATTATAGGTTTTGAAAATCTTGGCTCGAGATGGTTACAAATAAAATTAATTTTGGTAATTTTTCTAACGCTATACCACTTTTATCTTGGAGCCATTCTCACCAAATTTAAAAACAATATTAACACAAAAACATCTAAATTTTATAGGTGGTTAAATGAGGTGCCAACTATTATTTTAGTTTTAGTAGTATTTATCGTGGTTTTTAAGCCAATCTAAGGTTGAAAAAATTAAAATTTCATATATATTAATTCTTCAATCAGATCTCAATCAATCATCACTTAAATCTAAAAATGAATATACAAGAATTAAAATTAAAGACATCCGAACAACTCATTACTCAAGCTGAAGAGCTAGGAATTGAAAATGCTAGCACCCTTAGAAAACAAGAAATCCTTTTTGCAATTTTAAAAAAAGTTGCAGAAAAAGAGGAGATTACTGGAGCAGGTGTTCTTCAGTTATTGCAGGATGGATTTGGCTTTTTAAGAGCAATGGAGTCAAATTATTTACCTGGACCTGATGATATTTATGTAAGCCCAAGTCAGATTAGAAAATTTGGATTGAGAACTGGTGACACTGTTGAGGGACCAGTGAGAGCACCCAAAGAGGGCGAAAGATATTTTGCACTTCTCCAGGTTAGTAAAATAAATTTTGAAGAACCAGAAAAATCAAGACACAAAATTGCATTTGAAAATTTAACTCCTCTATATCCTGATAAACAATTAGTGATGGAAGTTGAAACTAATAAAATAGAAAAAAAAGTAGACCTTACGCCAAGGTTAATTGATCTAGTAAGCCCAATTGGTAAAGGACAAAGATCTATTATTATATCACCACCTAAAGCTGGTAAGACCATGATTTTACAGAGTATCGCAAACTCTATCGCTAAAAATTATCCCGAATGTTATTTAATTGTATTGTTGATTGATGAACGACCTGAAGAGGTAACTGATATGCAGAGATCTGTTAAGGGTGAAGTCATAAGCTCAACATTTGATGAACCGGCACAAAGACATGTAGCTGTTGCTGAAATGGTAATTGAAAAAGCCAAAAGATTAACGGAAAATAAAAAAGACGTAGTTATTTTATTAGACTCAATTACAAGATTGGGCAGAGCTTATAATGCTGTAATCCCTAGTTCGGGAAAAGTTTTAACAGGTGGTGTGGATGCAAACGCATTGCAAAGACCCAAAAGATTTTTTGGAGCAGCAAGAAACATTGAAGAAGGTGGATCGCTAACAATTATATCTACAGCATTAATTGACACCGGAAGCCGAATGGATGAAGTGATTTTTGAAGAATTTAAAGGAACAGGAAATAGTGAAACTGTCTTAGATAGAAAAATTGCAGATAAAAGAATTTATCCAGCAATAGATATTACAAAATCAGGCACAAGAAGAGAAGAGCTCTTGTTTAATAAAGACGATCTTTCAAAAATGAATGTGTTAAGAAGAATTATTAGCCCAATGGGAACCATGGATGCAATTGAATTTATTAACTCAAAACTCAAAGAAACCAAGAGTAATGCAGACTTCTTTAGTTCGATGAATAAGCCAGCTTAATGCTGACCAGTCTTCTCACCTATACTTGCTAATTTAAAGTTTTACAGAACATCAAAATAGAAGCTATAATAATAGCATGACAATTTATGCTCTATCGACCGGCCCTGGAGTTTCTGGAGTTGCGATTATAAGAGTTTCTGGTGTTGAAGCAGCAACCGTTATAAAATCTCTTACAGGCAGAAAGGTTCCCAAGCCGAGAATGGCTGTACTCCGAAAAATAAACAATACCAACACTTCTGAGCTCATAGATGAAGGGATTATCATATGGTTTCCCGGCCCTGAGAGCTACACAGGGGAAGATATGGCTGAGATACACGTACATGGTGGTAGGGCCGTAATAAAAGCTATCCATAAATCAATTTCGAAAGTTAAAAATTGTCGTTTAGCAGAACCTGGCGAGTTCACAAAGCTTGCATTTCAGAATGGAAAAATAAATTTATTAAAAGCAGAAAGTATAGCTGATTTAATTTCCGCAGAAACCGAAATTCAAAGACAACAGGCAATTAAAATTATGAATGGCAAATCGGCTGATCAGTTTAATTATTTAAGAGAAAAACTTTTAAAAACTTTATCACATATTGAAGCCAAAATAGATTTTCCTGATGAGGTTTTGCCAAGCGATATTTTAAACAATATTAAAAAGAGTACCTATGAAGTTTCAATAAATATTAGTAAAATTTTAGAAGACCAAAAAGTTGGAGAAAGAATTAGAGAAGGTTTTAAGATTGCAATCATTGGACCTACCAATGCGGGAAAATCCAGTCTATTGAATCATTTGTCCAACAGAGATGTTGCTATAGTTTCAGAGGTTGCAGGGACAACAAGGGATGTAATAGAAACCCATCTTAATATTGATGGCTATCCAGTAATTGTTTCTGATACAGCGGGGATAAGAGAATCTAAAAACGAAATTGAAAAAAAAGGTATAAAATTATCCTTAAATAGAGCGGAAGAAGCAGATTTGAAGCTTGTGGTTGTCGATGGTAAAAACCTTGATTTTACTGACGTTTTGAAGGGCTTGTTGGATGAAAATGCAATTTTAGTCATAAATAAATCAGATCTTTTAGATGGAGACATTAGTCCTGAAATTAAAAAAATAAATCATGTATTAATTTCGATTAAAGAAAATTTAAATATTGATGAGTTAATTTTAAAAATAAAAAATAACTTAAAAAATAAATTTATAACAAGTGATGATATTTTAATTACTAGAGAGAGACACAGGCAGCATCTTGAACAATGTCTTGAGCACCTCACAAATTTTGCTAAAAAAAATGATTTGAATGACTTTGATAAAGCCGCAGAAGACCTTAGATTAGCTACAAGACATCTTGGAATGATTGTTGGCAAAATTGATGTAGAAGAAATATTGGGTAGCATTTTTAATGATTTCTGTATTGGAAAATAAAATAGTATTTTTTGAAAGTTTTTTGCTCAAATAACCCCCTATTACCAACAATTTTAATCTTTACTTAATTATCAATTTTACGGGCTTTTTTTGCTAACTTTTAACAATTATCGTTGATAATGAACACTTTTTTTAAGCATTTGCCGCTTAATTATAACAATTAAAAATTATTTTAATAATCTTTTCTTTATAGATAGGTTTTTCCTCTGTTTCATTATTTTCTACTCAAATCTTGTAAAATTTTTAATCAGCTATAAATTTACTTAATGAAAAAAGATTTATCTTTTGATGTTGTGGTAATAGGTGGTGGACATGCAGGCTGTGAAGCTGCGGCAGCTTCTGCACGTCTAGGAGTAAACACCGCTCTGTTCACTCACAAAATAGAAACAATTGGCGAAATGTCATGCAACCCTGCAATAGGTGGTTTGGGAAAAGGTCATTTAGTAAGAGAGATAGACGCTCTCGATGGTGTCATGGGTGAGGTCGCAGATAAATCAGGCATACAATTTAGGTTGCTAAATAGAAGTAGAGGGCCAGCGGTGAGAGGGCCAAGAACTCAATCTGATAGATTTCTATATCGCAAATATATGCAAGAAAAGCTATTAAACTATTGTAATTTAAGCATTTTTTCTGATCCTGTAGTAAAGTTTATTTTTAATAAAAACACCATAAGTGGTTTTGAAACAAAGGAAGGAAAAAAAGTTCTTTGTTCTAAGCTAATACTTACAACCGGCACATTTTTGAATGGCTTGATACATATAGGGGATAAAAAAACACCAGCTGGAAGATATAATGAGAAACCCTCAACTGGATTAAGTGAACAATTGAAAAGATACGATTTCAAAATAGGAAGATTAAAAACAGGAACGCCTCCTAGACTTGATTCAAGAACAATTAATTATAAAAATTTAGAAGAACAGTTTGCAG
>MDTF01005617.1_pt1 | contig 10751 bp, 5 predicted proteins | sample 811191 | NCBI WGS metagenome assembly MDTF01 (sample SAMN05326649, study PRJNA326480) | marine metagenome | isolation source: seawater | place: Southern Ocean | collected 2011
AACCGTGATCACTACAGGACCCAAAGACGAGCGTTCAATCCGCCCCTTCATCCTGAGCGCTGCAAGTAGGCGGTCCACACCAATCGAAATCCCAGTTGCGGGTACTTCTTGCCCTGTAAAACGCTTCACAAGATTATCATAACGTCCGCCACCAGCAACCGACCCAAATTGCCGTGTACGCCCTTTTTCATCCTTAATTTCAAAAGTTAGTTCTGCCTCATAGACTGGTCCCGTATAGTAACCTAAACCGCGCACGACAGAGGGGTCCAGTACAATGCGGTCAGAGCCATAGCCCTGCGCGGCCACCAACTCAGATATTTGTTCCATCTCATCCACACCAGCCTCGCCGATAGCCGAGCCTTCGACTAAATTACGCAAATTAGCTAAGGTCTCAGCCGTAGTAGCCCCCAGTGCCTGCATGAAGCCGATAACAATCTCAGCCTGAGCGTCATTAAGCCCTGCTCCTTGGGTAAAATCACCACTATCATCTTTCCGACCAGCCCCTAAAAGTTGGCGTACACCCTCCAAGCCCAAACGGTCCAGCTTATCGATGGCGCGCAAAACGATGCCACGCTCTTCGGTAAATTTATCTAGCTCCGTGGGATCTAAAATTCCAGCCACTTCCATAATACCATTGAGCACTTTTCGGTTATTTACACGAATAATATAGTCTCCACGTGCAATACCAACACGCTCCAGCGTGTCAGAAAGCATTGCACAAATCTCAGCATCCGCACCCATGCTTGCCGAACCAACAGTATCCGCATCACATTGATAAAACTGACGAAAACGTCCAGGACCTGGCTTTTCATTACGCCAAACCGGCCCCATCGCAAAACGACGATAGGGGCTGGGGAGATCATTCCGATACTGGGCATAAACTCTAGCCAAAGGAGCAGTCAAGTCATAGCGCAGAGCCAGCCAGTCCTCATCTTCCTGCCAAGCAAAAACCCCCTCATTAGGTCGATCAACATCAGGCAAAAATTTACCCAAAGCTTCTACCGTTTCCACGGCACTGCTTTCAAGCTGTTCAAAGCCGTAAAGATGATACACATCTGCAATTTGACGTAACATTTCTGAACGCTCTGACGCATCTACGCCGAAATAATCGCGAAAACCTTTCGGCGGTAACGCCTTCGGCTTGGGTTCTTTTTTCTGTTTGGCCATGATCAACCTCATAATCGTTGGCTAGCATTTAGCGGCCCAAGGCGCGGGGGGCAACACGCGACTTAAAACCACCTACCAGCTGGGCGCGCTAAATTTGTACTTGATCCAGACTACACGATCCCTCACAGAGCTGTCATGACACAAGCTTTAGAAGAAAAAATTGCCCATCTAACACACACTGTAGATGATCTTTCAGACGTAATGGCCAAACAAGACAGCGAGTTGCGTCGACTTACCCTCCTAGTTGACTATTTAGCCCAGCGCGCACGCTCACGTGAAACAGACGGCGGTGGTGGAATCATTCTAGGTGATGAACGCCCACCACATTACTAGTTGCCGAATTTAAAGTATTTAAATTTGGACAAATTACTTAAAGATCTTCTACCATCAAAACGCCTTCAAGGCTCTTCAGCGCACCTTTGATCTGTGGCGTGACTGGGAAATTGTGTCCCAAATCCATATCTACCTCTCCAGGCAAGCTGTCATCCAGCAGGCAAAAAGAGATAGGGCCCTTAGCACCATTCTTTGTGGCAAGTTTAGCCTCCCGCAGCACTGTCGCCACAGAATTAATGGCAGAGCTATTGTCCAGATACACCCGCAAACCAGCACCACTCGCCTGGGCAACAGCACCATCCATCGGCTGCACCGAACGGCAGAGCAATTTAAGTTGCTCAGCATCCATGGTAGCTTCAACGCTGAGTACAATCTTAGAACCAGCTTCGAGATGGGCCCTTGAAGCTTCCAGTGTATCACTAAACATGGTAGCTTCATAATTGCCAGTGGTATCACTGAGCTGGACAAAAGCAAAGCGGTTACCGCGAGCAGATTTGCGCTCTTGACACCCTGCCACGATGCCGGAGAGCTTGGCAAAGAGCGGGCCGCCCTTAGCTTTCTCAATTAGCTGATCCAGTGTGATCACGCCTGAACGCTTCAGAGACGGCATATAATCGTCAAGAGGGTGCCCAGAAAGGTAAAATCCAATTGCCTTAAACTCTTCAGCCAAATTCTCAGCAGGGAGCCAATTGGCCACTGGAGACAGGCGCGGCTCGGGTAGATCATCACCTGCCTCACCAAATAAACTTACCTGATTTGAGTTAAGTTGTTCATGTACGGCAGCAGAATATCCTATTAAAGATTCGAGGCTGTCAAACACTCGGTGGCGGTTGCGGTCGAGTTCGTCAAATGCTCCAGAACGCGCCAACATTTCCAAGGGTCGCTTGCCCACCCGTTTAAGGTCCACGCGCCGTGCAAAATCAAATAATGTTGAGAAGGGCTTGTCGCCCCTCCCATCAGTAACAAGCCCCATGGCATCCACACCAACATTTTTTAGTGCCCCAAGGGCATAAACCAGAGCACCGTCTACCACATCAAACCGCGCTTGACTGCGGTTCACACAAGGCGGTGTGTACGGCAATTCAAGGCCTTTGCGAACTTCGTTGAAATACACCGCCAGCTTATCTGTGAGATGTAGGTCGCAATTCATAACTCCCGCCATGAACTCCAGGGGATGATTAGCTTTTAACCAAGCAGTCTGGTAACTGACAACTGCATAAGCCGCAGCATGTGATTTATTGAACCCATAGTTGGCAAATTTATCCAATAAATCCCATGTGGCCTTCGCGGTTTTCTCATCAACGTTATTAACAGCAGAGCCAGCCAAAAACTTAGGTTTTTCGGCATCCATCGCTGCTTGAATTTTTTTACCCATCGCTCGACGCAACAGGTCAGCCCCGCCAAGAGAATAGCCCGCCATTTGTCGTGCGATCTCCATCACCTGCTCTTGATACACAATAATACCTTGAGTTTCATCCAAGATATGATCCACGGAAGGATGCAGTAGCTCACGCTCACTAAGGCCGTTTTTAACCTCGCAATATTTAGGGATATTCTCCATTGGACCTGGGCGATATAGCGCAACCAATGCCACAATGTCTTCAATGCAGTTTGGCTTCATACGCTTAAGCGCATCCATCATACCGCTAGATTCAACCTGAAACACGGCTACAGTTTTTGCGGCTGAATAAAGCGCATAGGACTCAGTATCATCTAAAGGAATTGCGCTGATATCGCCCTCAGTGCCCGCAGAAGGTGTATAAAGCGCTCGACCGTCAGCCGCTACATGCAGTGCCCGCGAGCGATTAATAAGATCCACTGCGTTTTGGATAACAGTCAGGGTTTTCAGGCCTAAGAAATCAAACTTCACAAGTCCAGCCTGCTCAACCCACTTCATATTGAATTGCGTGGCAGGCATGTCTGAGCGCGGATCTTGGTACAGTGGCACCAGCTGATCCAAAGGTCGGTCACCAATTACCACACCCGCCGCATGGGTTGATGCATTGCGCAACAAGCCTTCTACTTGCTGACCATAATTCAGCAAACGCGCGACAACCTCTTCAGCCTTTGCCTCTTCACGCAAGCGTGGCTCATCCGCCAAAGCTTTTTCAATACTAACCGGCTTTACACCCTCAACCGGAATCATTTTCGACAAGCGGTCCACCTGCCCGTAGGGCATTTGAAGCACACGGCCAATATCACGTACCGCAGCTTTCGATAAAAGGGCTCCAAAAGTTATAATCTGTCCAACACGATCACGCCCATATTTTTGCTGTACGTAGCGAATTACCTCTTCTCGGCGATCCATACAAAAATCGATATCAAAGTCGGGCATAGAAACCCGCTCAGGGTTTAAAAAACGCTCAAACAGCAAACCGTAGCGTAGCGGGTCAAGATCAGTAATAGTCAAGGCATATGCAACGAGCGAGCCCGCACCAGACCCACGGCCAGGCCCAACAGGGATGTTTTGCCCTTTAGTCCAAGAAATGAAGTCAGCAACAATCAAGAAATAACCCGGGAACCCCATGCCCTCTATAATGTCCAGTTCAAAATCGAGACGCTTTTGATAATCGTCCACCGAAACAGCATGTGGAATAACGACTAACCGGCGTTGTAATCCCTCATTGGATTGCCGGCGAAGTTCCACAACCTCATCATCTGCAAACTTGGGTAAAATAGGATCCCGTTTATACACTTTGAAGGCACACCGTTGTGCAATCTCAACTGTATTTTCCAAAGCCTCAGGCAAATCTACAAACAAAACAGCCATTTCTGCGGGTGTTTTGAGGTAATGCTGTGGGGTCAAACGCCGACGCGGTTCTTGCTGATCCACATAAGAACCCTCAGCGATACAGATCAAAGCGTCATGAGCCTCGTACATCTGAGTTTTTGGAAAATAGACGTCATTGGTAGCCACTAGAGGAAGATCCATGGCATAGGCCATTTCAACCATACCCCGTTCGCTTAACCGCTCCGCTTCTGGCGCAGTGCCATCTTCGCCTGGATGACGCTGCAATTCAATATAAAGCCTATCACCAAAAGTAGTGGCAAGCTGGCCGATTAGCGCCTGAGCTTTTACAGACTGCCCACTCTGCAGCAATTTTCCCAGCGGACCATTCGGCCCACCTGTCAAGCAAATAAGTCCCTCGGAGTGGGCCGCAAGATGTGCCATCTGCACCTGTGGAAGCTCACCATCTGTGTCCAAATAGAGGCAAGAATTGAGCGCCATTAAGTTTTCATAGCCACGTTCACTTTGGACCAATAGGACCAAGGCCGCAGGCATTCGGGCCTTTTCGCCTGGAGATGCAGGATCATAGGCCAGGTCAATTTGGCATCCAATAATAGGCTGAATACCAGCATTCGAAGCACCTTCAGAAAACTCCAAAGCACAAAACATATTATTGGTGTCCGTCACCGCAATAGCGGGCATATCCATTGCCACCGCCAAGTCAGGAAGTTTTTTTAGCCTAATGGCACCTTCGAGCAGCGAATATTCACTATGAAGTCTGAGGTGGATAAATTTAGGATTCTGGTTCATGCTAATATATTAAACTGCGAACCACCCATCATCCAGCGAAAATTGCTAAAATCTAGAGTTGTCAAATTATTCCAATAAGCTGGTAAGCCTCAATTCAATATTTTTCTTGCCCGACTCACTTAAGTTAGTGCTAGGTTAATTTGCTATAGCCTTAGTTTTACGCCGCATCGGACTTAGGCTTAGAAATCGAAACAGACAGTGGCGTGATTTCTTATTATGAAAATGTCGTTTCTTCTAAATGGAGAACCTGTATCAACCTCTGTTCGAACCGGAACTGAGACACTACTCGATTTTTTACGCCAAGAGGCTGGACTTCGTGGTACCAAAGAAGGCTGCAACGAAGGCGACTGTGGAGCCTGCTCAGTCATTGTGACTGGTAGCGATGGCGTGCCACGGCCAATGAATGCCTGCATTCTGTTCCTACCCCAGCTTCAAGGCCGTGCCGTACGGACCGTGGAAGGCATATCTGGCCCCGATGGTAGTCTTCATCCGGTGCAAGACGCTATGATCAGCAAACATGGCGCTCAGTGCGGCTTTTGCACCCCTGGCTTTATCACTACAATGGCAGCAGCCCATGCCAATGGCGAAACGGATTTTGATGCGGCACTAGCTGGAAATCTGTGCCGCTGTACCGGTTATGCACCTATAATTAGAGCAGCTGAAATGGCAGCGAATATCCCCGTACCACACTGGATGCAGGAAAATATACGAACAAAGGGCCACGCCAGTTCAGAAGACATCTTTTGCCCTAAATCTGCCGATGATCTGGCTGAATGGTACGAGAGAAATCCTCATGCAACACTAGTGGCTGGCGGCACTGACGTGGGCCTATGGGTTACAAAAAATATGCACTGCCCGACGCCAATTGCATTCATGGGCCAAGTATCGGACTTGCGCCATATCGAAGACTACGGGGATTATCTGCGCATTGGTTCTGCCGCCACAATCACTGAATTAATGCAAGCCATAGAACCAATTTCGACCTCTTTACATAAAATGTTGGAACGCTACGGCGGTCCACAAGTTCGTAATGCCGCGACCATCGGCGGCAATATTGCAAACGGCTCTCCCATTGGAGATGGCCCGCCAGCCTTGATCGCTATGGGAGCCACACTGATCCTACGCCAAGGATCTGAGCGCCGCCGAATGCCTTTAGAAGATTTTTTTATAGCCTATCAGAAACAAGACCGCCTACCAGGTGAATTTGTAGAGGCTATTGAGCTGTCTAAAAAACAATCAAATCTTCGCTGCTACAAGTTATCCAAACGCTTTGACCAGGATATATCTGCGGTCTGTGGTTGTATAAATATCAGCATCAAAGATGGTATCATCTTGCATGCACGGATCGCATTTGGAGGTATGGCTGGCATACCTAAGCGGGCCCATACCACTGAGGCTGCTTTGATTGGGCAGCTTTGGAACTTCAAAACATTTACAAAAGCGCAGGCGGCGATGCCACAAGACTTCACTCCTTTGTCAGATATGCGGGCAAGTGCGATCTACCGTGCGCAGACCGCCGAAAATATGCTGATGCGCTATTATCATGACATTGAGCACGAACCCGTAGACATACGCGAGATACGAGCATGAACTCCGCCGCCTCAATGCCCCACGACGCAGCCCATCAGCACGTAAGCGGGTCAGCCCGCTATGTAGACGACATTCCAACTCCTCAAGGAACACTGCATCTGGCCTTTGGCCTGTCACCAGTCGCAGCAGGTGGGCTCACCTCAGTTGAACTAAGCGCCGTGCGAGCTTTAGAGGGTGTACGTTTAGTCCTGGAAGCCAAGGATTTGCCTTTTGCCAATGACGTTTCTCCCTCAGCACATGATGAGCCACTACTGGCAAACACTAAGGTTCACTACGCGGGCCAGCCCATATTTTTGGTGGTCGCCGACAGCCATCACACGGCACGCAAAGCAGCGCGTTTAGCTAAAATTAAGATAGACAAAACACTACCTATTTTGACCATCGAACAAGCGCTTGAGGCAGGAAGCCGGTTTGAGGATGGTCCACGCATCTATTCAAAAGGGGACCCAGAATGGGCTTTGCCTAAAGCATTAAATCATCTGAATGGTAGCTTAAACGTGGGTGGGCAAGAGCACTTCTATCTCGAAGGGCAAGCCGCACTGGCCATACCCGGCGATCAGGGCGATATGGTAGTACATTCCTCAACCCAGCATCCTACTGAAATTCAACATAAAGTGTCTGAAGCGCTTAACATTTTGCAGCATGCGGTACGCGTTGAAGTGCGGCGCATGGGAGGTGGCTTTGGCGGCAAGGAAAGCCAAGGTAATGCGCTGGCAGTAGCCTGTGCTCTGGCGGCTATGATGACCGGTAAACCGTGTAAAATGCGCTACGACAGAGACGATGATTTCATCATCACAGGAAAACGCCACGATTGCCGGGTGGACTATCAGGTAGGTTTTGACCCCTTGGGCCGGGTAGAGGCACTTGAGTTTATTCATTATTTCCGTTGTGGTTGGGCACAGGACTTGTCTCTTCCTGTTGCAGACCGCGCCATGCTGCATGCGGACAATGCCTATGACTTGCCCCATGTGAAAATTACCTCACACCGATTGAAAACTAATACGCAAAGTGCCACAGCCTTTCGCGGATTTGGCGGCCCGCAAGGGATGATCGGAATTGAGCGGGTAATGGATCACATAGCCCACGAATTAGATTTGGACCCTGCTCACGTACGCCAGGTTAACTATTATCCGGAGATGTCTACGCAGGTTGAGGCGCAAGCGCCCGCTACTACACCCTATAAAATGAAGGTGACAGATTTTATCTTGGGGAACATGACCCACAGCTTGCTGGATAGTTCAGATTATATGACCCGAAAATCAGAGGTCGCACGTTGGAACGCCAATAATCTGCTGCTCAAGCGCGGTATTGCATTTAGCCCAGTGAAGTTTGGGATCTCCTTCACTCTAACTCACCTAAATCAAGCAGGCGCGTTAGTCCAAATCTACATGGATGGTTCAGTTTTGATTAATCATGGCGGCACAGAAATGGGTCAAGGCTTATTTCAAAAGGTGGCACAGGTTGCAGCGCGCAGCCTTGGAGTGACACAATCCAGCATCCGTGCCAGTTCGACAGACACTAGCAAAGTACCCAACACTTCCGCTACAGCTGCAAGCTCCGGCACGGATCTCAACGGCATGGCCATTCAAGCCGCCTGCAAAACCTTACGGAACCGTTTACAACTCCATCTAGCCGATGTTTACGATTGCTCAGCAGAAAGCATACTGTTTGAAGCTGGCAAAGTCGTAGGTCCAAACTTCAACCTGAGTTGGGGCGAAGTAGTCAAATCTGCATATGAAGGACGAATCTCGCTCTCAGCCACCGGGTTTTATAAAACTCCAGATATAAAGTGGGATCGGATTAAGGGCGAAGGTCGCCCATTCTTGTATTTTGCCTATGGCGCGTCAGTCACTGAAGTCGTGATCGACACTCTTACTGGTGAAAACCGCATCCTGCGTTGTGATATCCTACATGACTGCGGCAGCTCACTTAATCCTGCATTGGATATTGGCCAAATCGAAGGGGGCTTTGTACAGGGCGCCGGATGGTTGACTACAGAAGAGCTCGTTTGGGATAATCGGGGGCAACTCAAAACGCACGCCCCTTCTACCTATAAGATCCCAGCATGTTCTGATCGACCGGAGGTGTTCAACGTATCGCTTTGGCAGGGCGCTAACACAGAGCAAACGATCTACAGATCCAAAGCCGTGGGCGAACCGCCGTTCATGCATGGAATTTCAGCTTATTTGGCTTTGTCAAACGCAATATCAGCCTGTGGTTCAAACTATCCAGACCTACAAGCGCCCGCAACCACAGAGGAAGTATTTAGCGCCATCAAACGCGCTCAAGGAAGTGGGACATGAGTTTTGACCTCGTCCAAGTGAATGCAGCCATAGCACAGCACGGTAGTATACACCGCGTAGTGATTGCTGCAATTAAAGGCTCATCACCACGTGAAGTAGGCGCTTCGATGCTCCTCTGGCCCGGTGGCCAGAGTGGTACCATTGGTGGTGGAGCTTTAGAGTACCAAGCATCACAGTCACCCAAACCTGGGCTGCGCAGCTATCCACTGGGACCGGAACTTGGGCAATGCTGCGGCGGCCATGTGACCTTATTAACAGAATTTTTTAACTTGCCATTAGAGGCCACGAATCTATTTGTACGACAAATTGAAGGGGACCTGCCTTTGCCCCTTTCGATGGCAAGACTCCAACGGACAATGCGCAATGGTTCCGGCGTTGCAGCATCCCTGTGTTCAGGAGGATGGTTTGCCGAACCAGTTGAGCAACCTCGCATCCCACTTTGGGTTTGGGGTGCAGGGCATGTGGGCCGCGCCGTAGTACATATCGCAGCGCGAATGCCAGATTTTGATGTAACGTGGATTGATACCAGCCCTGATCGTTTTCCAGAGGATGCCGCTGAAGGTGTAACAATCGTGCCAGCGGCCGAACCCGCCCATCTCATGGCCCATTCACCTCTCTCAACCCAACATCTGATTTTTACCTATTCCCATGCCTTGGACTTGGCCATTTGTCATGCTGCCCTAAAAAGAGGATTCGCCTTTTGTGGATTGATTGGATCCGCTAGCAAGTGGGCTCGATTTAGAACACGGCTTGCAGCTTTAGGTCACAATCCAAGCGAAGTTCTGAAAATAACCTGTCCAATTGGAGACCCTAGCCTCGGAAAGCAACCAATTTCAATTGCGATCAGCGTCACTCAAGCGTTATTGTCGCGCAACTGCTCCCTCACCACCAAAAGGAATCCCCTGCCGTGAGTAAGACATTTTTGCACCTCAATGGGCTCACCAAAGCCTATCCCGGCGTAATAGCCAATGATGACGTGAGTTTCGATATCGAGGCGGGTGAAATTCATGCTTTACTTGGTGAAAATGGTGCCGGAAAATCAACCTTAGTAAAAATGATTTATGGCCTAGTGCGCCCTGACCATGGGACAATGCAGATTGAAGGCGCAAGCTTTCTACCGGCTGAACCAAGGGCCGCCCGGGCTGTCGGCGTAGCCATGGTATTTCAGCATTTTAGTTTATTTGAGGCCCTCAGTGTGGCTGAAAATATCGCACTTGGTATGGAAAATCCACCTAAAGCCAACGCGTTGTCAGCCCAAATTACTGAAGTGTCACAGTCTTACGCCCTACCTCTAGATCCCGAGCGCTTGGTGGGGGACCTGTCAGCGGGTGAAAGGCAACGGGTGGAAATAATCCGCTGCCTTTTGCAAGAACCTAAACTTTTAATTATGGATGAGCCCACCAGTGTTTTGACGCCACAAGAAGTGACGACACTGTTCACTACCCTGCGAAAACTGAAGGATGAGGGCACTTCTATTCTGTACATCTCGCATAAGCTCGAAGAAATTCGAGCGCTTTGCGAAACCGCAACTATTCTGCGTGGAGGTAAAAAAGTGGCCACCTGTGACCCACGCGAAAAATCTGCCCGTGGCCTGGCTGAGATGATGGTAGGTGGCAAGCTGAATTTAGCAGAGTCCAAGGAAACAACTCTCGGCGAGGTTGTGCTTGAAATATCTGACCTGTCCCTACCACCCCAATCAGCTTTTGGTACTAGCTTGAGAAATATTTCGCTCCGGCTTCACCGAGGTGAAATTTTAGGCATTGGTGGTGTGGCAGGCAATGGCCAGGACGAGCTGCTGGCCTGTATGTCTGGTGAGGTCA
>MDTF01002221.1_pt1 | contig 10749 bp, 9 predicted proteins | sample 811191 | NCBI WGS metagenome assembly MDTF01 (sample SAMN05326649, study PRJNA326480) | marine metagenome | isolation source: seawater | place: Southern Ocean | collected 2011
TTTAAAAGTTGGAAGTAACTCAAAATATGGATTGCATGCAAGTGTCTTTACTCAAGATATTGATAAAGCATTTCACCTAGCTAAAAGCTTACCTTGTGGAACTGTATCTATTAATACTTTTTCAGAAGGAGATATCAAAACTCCATTTGGAGGTTATAAGCAATCAGGTTCTTTAAGCAGAGATCAAGGAACAGAAGCTCTTAATCAATATCTTCAGACCAAGACTATTTGGATTAGTCACTCATAAAAAAATGATAGAGCCATTTAAATTGAATGTTTCAGACAACATTCTTGAAGAAATCAATATTAAAGTTAAAAACTACCCATGGCATGAAATGCCTAATGATGGAGGGTGGGAGTATGGAACTAATCTTGAGTACATGAAAGAGATTTCAGATTATTGGGTAAATAAATTCGATTGGAGAAAACATGAGGCTAAAATAAATAAATTTTCTAATTTTACAAGTAATGTAGAGGGTATCAATATTCATTTTATAAAAGAAAAAGGAAGTGGCACTAATCCAAAACCATTATTATTAATGCACGGATGGCCAGGGTCAGTTCTTGAATTCCTTCATATAATTGAAAAACTTGCACACCCTGAAAAATACGGTGGAAAAATTGATGATGCTTTTGATGTGATAGTGCCTTCATTACCTGGTTTTGGATTTTCTGGAAAACCACTTCGTCCAATTGGCCCCAGAAAAATAGCAAAAATTTTAAATCATTTAATGACAACAAACCTTGGTTATGAAAACTATATAGCTCAAGGAGGTGATTGGGGTGCAACTATATGTAATTGGATAGGTTATGATTATCCCAAAAATTGTAAAGCAATCCATATTAACTGTTTAACAATGCGTCTAGCAGATGGACCTCAAACAGAAGATGAAACATATTGGCAAACTAAATTTGACAAAGATCAAATTATGCAAGATGGCTATAGAACTCAACAAGCAACAAAACCTCAGACATTAAGCTACGGCATGATGGATAGTCCTGTCGGAATTGCTGCTTGGATAATAGAAAAAATGTATTTTTGGTCTGATTTAAAAAATAAAAATATTGAAAGTATTTATTCCAAAGATACTTTATTAGCGAATATCATGGTCTATATTGTTACAAAAACTTTTAATACCTCTTCATGGATTTACTACGGTAGAAGAGAAGAGGGAGGTCGTTTTTTTCCCAAAGATTTTAAAAAGATTAAAATACCAACCGGTATTGCGATTTTTCCGGCAGAAATGTCTACATGGCCACCACGTTCATATATTGATAGAATATTTAATGTTAAACAATTAACCAAAATGCCAAAAGGCGGACACTTTGCAGCTTTAGAGCAACCTGATCTATTGGTTGCAGATATTATAAAATTTTCTCGAAGTTTAAATTAAATTTTAGTTGAAAGTTTTTTTAACAATTAATAGTCCTAAAGCAACAGAAGGTCCAATTCCAAACGCAAATAGTAAAGTGCCTAATCCTACTATACCACCTAAATACCAACCAATAGAAACAACAGTAATTTCAAGAAAACCTCTAACAACTGCTATTGGAAAATTAGTTTTTTGTTGTAACCCTATCATTAAGCCATCCCTTGGTCCTGGTCCTAAATTTGCAACTAAATAAATTCCGGCACCAAGTCCAACCATAAGTACAGCTACAACAGCTAATAATATTTGAGATAAATAATTTTCTGGTGAGGGTATAAATTTAATACAAACATCTATCATAAAGGCAATTATTAAAGCATTTAACAATGTTCCAATTCCAGGTTTTTGATTTAAAAATATCCAAAAAAATAAAACACCAATACTTATAAAAAAAGTAATCATTCCAATAGAAAAATTTAAATTTAATGAAATACCTTGGGCTAAAACTGACCATGGAGATGCACCAGTAAGTGAAACTAGTAATAAGCCTTCACCCATACCAAATACAGTTAAGCCTAAACATAAGAAAAATAAGGTAGAAATTTTTGGTTTTAAATTAAGTGGTTTGAATGAGCTCCACGATACTTTTGGAATTTTTTTTATGGATAAAAACATATTTTAATTAAATATATTTTTGAACAAATCATTTAGTTTTTTTTTATTTTCATACCCCATACCGATAAATTTAGGAAATGTTACATAGCTATCTTCAACTAGTGATGAGTCTGGAAAACCCCCAAATGGTTGAAATAAAGTAGGATAAATTTCATTCCCACCTAGATTTAATCCTGCAGCAATATTGCATGAAAGTTGATGGCCACCATGAGGTATTACTCTTGTAGAGCTCCAGTTATATTTTTTCATCATTTTCAGAGTTTTAAGATATTCAACCAATCCATAGCTTAATGAGCAATCGAATTGCAACCAATCAATATCTTTCCTCATTCCACCATGTCGAATTAAATTTCTAGAATCCTGCATCGAAAATAAATTTTCTCCTGTAGCTAAAGAGTTTTTATAAGATTTAGATAATTCAGAATTTAATTGATAATCCAAAGGATCACCAGCTTCTTCGTACCATTTAAGATTATATTGTTCTAATGCTTTCCCGTACTCTATGGCTGTTTTTAAATCAAATCTACCGTTTGCGTCAACACAAAGGTTCTTTCCATTTCCAACTATTTTTAAAACATTCTCTATTCTTTTTAAATCTTCTGCTAAAGAAGCTCCACCTATTTTTATTTTTACTGTTGTATAACCCATAGCTAAATAACTTTTTATTTCATCCAGTAGCATTGGAATATTCTTACCTGGATAATAGTAACCACCTGCAGCGTAAACAAATATTTTATTTGTAAATTTTCCATCACCATATTTTTTTGCCAAATGTTCATATAAAGGTACTTGTTCTATTTTTGAAACAATATCCCAAATTGCCATATCAATCGTACCTACAGCTGTGCTTCTTTCACCGTGTCCTCCTGGTTTTTCGTCACGCATTAAAATATCCCAAATTTTTTCAGGACTAAAGTTACTCCCGTCATCTGTAATTAAAGATTTATTATTTGATTCTTTTAACCTAGGTATAAATCTTTTTTTTAATAACTCACTAACGGCGTACCTTCCATTTGAATGAAATCCATATCCAATTACATTTTTCCCATCTATTTTTACATCGGTTTTGATAGCTACAACACTACAGTCCATTTTTGCAAAACTGATATAAGCATTTTTAATTTCAGAATTTATCGAAAAAATTTTTTCTTGAATTTCTATAATTTTCATCTTTTTTGATTTAGGTAAAAATTTTCAATATTTTTAATCAAAAACTCTTAAAAATCAAGACTAATGTCTTATCAACAACCCATATGTTAAGTTGACAGCAGTATTACAACAATTAAAGTTATTATTTTTAAAAACTAAAAATAGGAAAATTCATGAACATGAAAATTAATATTAGTAAATTTCTTGCATTCTTTTCATTTATGCTTCTTAGTATAAATGTTGCTAACGCAGGTGTTACAAACATAATCCCATTTGGACCAGGTGGTGAGTCAGATGTTACTGCTAGAATGCAGCAACCTTTTTATAAAAATATTTATAAAGACGATATGACTGTACAATATAAACCGGGTGGTGGAGGATCAGTTGGTTGGTCGTCTTTAAATGACGAAAAAAGTGATGGCAGTGTGATTATGGGTGTAAACCTTCCACATATCATTATGCAGCCGATCGCTAAAGGTGCTAAAGCTGGATATAAAACAGAAGATGTGAATGTTTTTGCATTTTTTCATTATACCCCAGATGCAATCTTAGTTGAAGCTTCTAGTCCTTATAAAAGTTTAAAAGACTTAATGAGTTATGCTAAAAATAATCCAGGAAAACTTACTTTTAGTGGATCTGGAACTTATTCAGCCAATCATCTTTTAACAATATCTTTAAATAAAAAGGCTAAAGTTAAGACAACTTATGTTCCCTTTAAAGGTACGGGCGCTGCTGTTCAAGCTTTATTAGGAAAACAAGTTGTAGCAGAAGCTGGTTATTCAACTGTGGCTGCGAAACAAGGTTCAAAAGTGAGAATGCTTGCTGTTGCATCTGAAAAAAGATTACCGGCATTCCCTAATGTTCCTACATTTAAAGAATTGGGATATAATATTGTTTCAGGAGCTTACAGAGGTTATGCACTTCCAAAATCCGCTTCTAAAGTAACTGTTAAAAAATGGTCTGATAGAATTATGAAAATTAATTCCGACCCATCTTTTAAACAGAAAATGGAAGACGGAGCTTTCGTAGTTGTTAACATTGGTCATAAAAAAATTAAAAAATTTATGAAAGATCAAAAGAAAGCTAACGAAACTATTGCAAAAGAACTTGGTTTGATTAAGTAAACTAGTTTTTGATGACAAATATTTTCACAGATTTTTTGTCATCGTTAAGCCTACTTAATTTAGGCTTAGCATTTTCAGGAGTTTTGGCAGGCATCATCATTGGTGCCCTGCCAGGTCTCTCCGCAACTATGGCGGTTGCAATTTTAGTCCCCTTTACTTTTGCTCTTGAACCGTCATCCGGTCTTATTGTTTTAGGTGCTATTTATACAGGTGCGATATTTGGTGGATCATGGTCAGCTATACTTATTAATACTCCGGGAACTCCTTCAGCAGTAGCAACTACTTTTGATGGCTATCCAATGGCTAAAAAAGGTGACGGAGATTTAGCAATGTCAATAAGTTGCATTTCATCTTTTATAGGTGGAATAGTCGGTGTTATTTGCTTAGCATTATTTGCACCACCTTTAGCAAGTATTTCTTTAATGTTTGGCCCAACTGAATATTTTTGGTTAGCAATTTTAGGATTAACTTTAATCTCTACTTTATCTGAAGGAGACAATATTAAATCACTAATAGGAGCATGTCTCGGACTTTTAATGTCAATGATTGGTGTCGCTGTTGTTGGAGGTGATATGAGAATGACTTGGAATATTAGTTTTTTAAATAGCGGGATAGAAATTGTTAGTGCAATGATAGGTCTTTTTTGTATACCTGTTATTTTAGACCTTACTAGCATGAAAGGTAAACATCTAAATGAAAGTGAGACTCCAAAAAGTTTAAGACTAAAAGAATCTTTTGTTTTAGTATTTAATAAAAAATATCAAGCACTAAGAGGAGCCTTAATAGGAACTTTTATTGGAATTCTTCCAGGAGCAGGTGGAAGCATAGCTAGCATCGTATCATACGGTGAAGCGAAAAGAAGTTCTGAAAATAAAGACAATTTTGGTAAAGGTGAGCCTGAAGGTTTGATTGCTTCTGAAACTGCAAATAATGCTACTGTTGGCGGAGGGTTTATACCAACTTTGTGCTTAGGTATTCCTGGTACTCCACCAGACGCTGTAATTCTTGGAGCACTTTTAGTTCAGGGAATTAGAACTGGCGACACTTTGTTTACTGAACAATCTTCAATAGTTTACACATTTATCTTTGGCCTACTACTAGCGACGATTATGATGTTACCTTTAGGATTGTTAATGGGTAGGTATGCCTACAAATCAATTATAAAAATTCCAAGAGAAATATTAATTCCAATTATTATTTTTCTCGTAATTATAGGAAGTTATTCTATTCAAAATAATATTTTAAACGTTTATTTTATGTTCTTTTTTGGTTTAATAGGATGGATATTAAATCGAGCAGGTTTTAAAGCGTCTCCGATTGTTCTAGGTTTAGTTTTAGGTCAAATAGCTGAACAAGGGTTTGTTCAGTCCTATATAATAGGAAATGCTCAAGAAAATATTATAGCTAACTATTTTGCAAAACCAATTTCAATCGTATTAGTCATTTTAATTTTAATGGGTCTTTTTTTACCGTCATTAAAAAGAATCTATAACAAAAAGAGGAGCGTTTAAAATGATTAAAGATAAAGTATCATTTATATCCGGAATAATTTTAATTTTATTTTCAATTTTAATTTATTATGAAGCAAGTCAACTAAGTCCTTTCGGGTCTGTTTTTCCTTTTGCTATTACAACAGCTTTATTAGTTTTATCTATAATTCTAATATTTCGCTCATTTAAGCTTGAGATCAAGGTTATAAATCAAAAAATTTCATTAATTAAGATTCCACTACTTATAATTATTTTTTTTGCGTGGATTTATTTTATAGAAAGATCAGGTTTTATTTTAACAAGTCTCGTGGCATTTAATTTGCTTATTTTGATTAATTCAGAGGAAACAATTTTCTTAAAAAAAACAATTACATATATGCTAATAGGAAGTTTATTTATAATACTATTATATTTTGCTTTTAAAAACTTATTATTAGTACCTTTGCCTGAAGGCCTTTGGTTTAGAAGTTAGTTTAGATAAAATGTATAAAATAGGCATTATAGATACAATTGATAAAAAAGGGATAGAGCTCCTTAATTCTAATAAAAATTTTTCTCATGAGATAATCACAGATTTATCAAGAGAAAATCTTTTATTAGAACTTCCTAAATATGATGGTGTAACTTTAAGGCGAGGAAAACTTGATGCTGAAATTTTAAAAAAATGTAAAAAATTAAAAGTTATAGCAAGGCATGGTGTGGGCTATGACAATGTAGACATCTCATTTTTAAAAAAAAATGATATAACGCTTTTAATTACACATGATTCAACCTCTACATCTCCAGCAGAGCATGTAATGTTTATGATTTTGAGCATATACAAGGGAGGTAAAATATTTGACTCAATGGTGAGAGAGGGAAATTTTTCTAGAGCAATTCATTTAAAAATTGATGATAATTTTGAGCTTTTAAATAAGACTATTTTAATAGTCGGTTTTGGTCGTATAGGTAAAAAATTAATAAAAAAATGTTTAGGGTTTGATATGAATGTCATTGTTTATGATCCATATGTTGATGATAAAGTAATAACTAATTATGGAGGTAAGAAAATTTTAGACTTTCAAAAAGCTTTAAAAGAAACAGATATACTATCTTTAAGCACTCCACTTACCAAAGAAACCAAAAATTTTATTACAATTAAAGAAATGAAACTTATGAAGAAAAATGCTGTCATTATAAATATTTCTAGAGGTGGGGTAATCAATGAAAATGATTTAGATATTGCGCTAAATAATAAGACAATTTCATTTGCCGGAATTGATGTCTTTGAAAAAGAACCGCCTGATTTAACAAACCCACTCTTAAAAAACAAAAGAGTTTTATTAAGTCCTCATGCAGCAACATTCACAAAAGAAGGTTTGGAAAAAATGAGTATTGAAACTGTTCAAAATATTATTGATTTTTTTGAAAATAAAATTGCATTGATTAAAATTGTTAAATTATAGTATTATATTAACTCATTACCCTGTAAAACATTAGTTCTCTCCTATCTTTTATTGCTTAATCGTTCTCACAATTGGACTTTATGTCAATCTTCGTTTAATAAACTAAACAAAAGTCTTATAATAATTAACATAAATTAGAATAATTTTGAAAAAAACACGACCTCCATCACAAGTTTCATCTCAGGCTCTTTTAGATTTTGCAAAATTTATTAGTTTTAATAAGCAAAAATTTACTCAAGTTGAAGCGTTATCTCTTTCTCTTTTTAGAATTGAAATTTTAGCTGGATTAACGGTTGCTTTGGCTTTAGTACCAGAAGCTATTGCGTTTGCTTTTGTAGCTGGCGTAACACCCTTATCAGGACTTTACGCAGCCTTTATAGTTGGATTAATCACAGCCTTACTTGGTGGTAGACCAGGGATGATTTCTGGAGCAACAGGAGCGTTAGCAGTTGTTATGGTAGCTCTTGTTATGGATCACGGCGTAGAATATTTATTCGCAACCGTAGTTTTGATGGGTGTTTTACAATTGCTTGCTGGTATTGCTAGACTAGGAAAATTTATTAGAATGGTTCCCCAGCCCGTGATGCTTGGATTTGTTAATGGGTTAGCAATAGTGATCGGAATCTCTCAACTCAGTCAATTCAAAACAATTAATTCTTTCGGTAATTCTGTTTGGATAACAGGGTATACATTAGCTTACTCTATTATATTTGTTGTTCTAACAATGTTTATTATATGGCTGTTGCCAAAGATAACAAAAGCACTACCTTCTACATTGGTAGCTATTTTATTTACAACGATCATAGTCTTAACACTTAAAATTGACATTCCAAGCGTTGGCGATCTTGCTAGTGTTAAAGGAGGACTGCCAAATTTTTCAATACCATCTGTTCCATTAAGTATTGAAACATTGAAAATTATTTTCCCATACGCCTTTATTTTAGCCTCGATTGGTTTAATAGAAAGTTTATTGACTTTAAATCTAGTTGGAGAAATTACTAATAAAAGAGGGGGAGCAAGCCAAGAGTGCTTAGCACAAGGTTTAGCCAATACAGTCACAGGTTTTTTTGGAGGAATGGGAGGGTGTGCAATGATTGGACAATCTATGATTAATGTTAAGTCTGGCGGAAGAACTCGTATTGCAGGGATAGCAGCAGCTCTATTTTTATTAATTTTTATTTTATATGCTTCTTCGTATATTGAGATGATACCAATTGCAGCTTTGGTAGGAGTAATGTTTATGGTTGTGATTGGAACATTTGCTTGGAACTCATTGAAAATTTTATTCCTTGTACCGAGGAGTGACGCGTTAGTTACTATTCTCGTAACTGTTGTGACTGTTCTAGCAGATTTAGCTGTTGCTGTTATAGTTGGAGTTATTGTATCAGCGTTAGTTTTTGCATGGAAATCTGCTTCAAAAATTAGAGCGGTAGAAAGATTATCTAAATCAGAAAAGGGTGCAAAAGTTTATGAAATTGAGGGACAACTTTTTTTTAGTTCAACAAATAGTTTTTTAGAAATTTTTAATCCATCTGAAGATCCAAAGGTAATCATTATTGATTTTGCAAAATCAAAAGTAATTGATCAATCAGCATTAAAAGCAATTGAAGATATTGCTGAAAAATATAATAGTTTTGGAAAAAAAGTTAAACTTAGGCATTTAACACGTGATTGCCACAAATTATTGAGTAGGGCAGGCCAACTTGTTGTCGATAGTGATGATGATCCTGATTACGGATTGGCTGTGGATTATGGTGTTAAGTTAGGAATATTTGGGAAATAAACATTAGATTTTTAAGACAGTAAATGAGCTAATAAAAGAACGGTACCTGTAACTCTGAAACCATGCTTTAACACAAACCAAATTTTTATTTGCTTTTCCTCTCTCTGATTTCTATATAGTTTTTCAATTCTCCAGCTTATCACTGATGCAATATATGAATAAATTGAGTAAGCTAAATAACTTGTCATTTACCTTTAACCCTTTCCTCGCCAAGGTATTGTTTTAACGATTATTTTTCTTATTGTAACATCAAATAAAAGTCCAAGCATACCCATTACAAATATCGTAATCCAAATAACCTCATACTGCATATATTTTCTTGCAATGTTTTCCACAAAACCAATGCCAGTAGTACCTGCTAAAAATTCAGCAGCAACTAAGGTTCCCCAACACATTCCAACTGCAACTCTTATACCAGTCAAAATTTCAGGTAAAGAATTTGGAAATATAACATTTTTTAAAATTTGCCATTTTGATGCACCTAACGAGTGCGCTGCATGTATTTTAGACAGTTGAGTTCCAGAAGCACCAGCTCTAGCTGAAATAATCATAATAGAAAAAGAAACCATGAATAATAAAAAAACTTTACCAACGTTATCAATTCCAAAAACTGTTATTACTAAAGGTGCCCAAGCCAAGGGAGGAACTGGTCTATATAACTCAACAAGCGGGTCAAAAAAACCTTTAGCAAATCTGTTTAGCCCCATGAATATTCCCAAAGGAACACCAAAGATGATTCCAAGTGTCAATCCCATAAACACTCTTAAGAATGAATCCCATATATGTCCGTAAGGAATAGGGATTTTAAATGCTTTAAAATCTCCAGTTACAACATTTAAGACTTTGCTTTTAAAATTAGGTTTAACCGTACCATCTTCAGAGTGAACTGGGTATTTACCAGGAACTGCATCTGCAATCCAGTCAGGTAAAATAAATCCAACGATTTGATTTACACCCATCATTTCATACCAGATCATTGGTATATATTTAAATCCAACACTTGGTTTTAAAAGGTCTGCAAATATTCTGAATGTGTCAGATGGCTTAGGCAACCATCTTCCTGGCCCATCTTCCGAACATGTCGGTCCGCTTGATAATATTGTTCCTCCCGGAAAGAATACTGCATCTATTAATTTTAAATTTCCTTGTTGCTTATTTTGAACATCGTCAAAATCTCTAATCGATTGCTCCATTTTATTCAAAGCTTTTGGAGGAAAAATACTTGCGTATTCAATTCTTTGATTAAGTTTTAATATATCTTTAATCCAACCCAGTTCTAAGTCCTGGTCATCACCTAAATTATCTTTATATTCGTTAGCTATAGTTTGAATTTCTTCTGAAATTCTTAAATATTCAGGGTTGTGGTTTCTCATTTCAAAAAATACATCACTTATTTCATTAAGTTCAATCGCAGCAGCATGAAATTTTAAACCAGTTTTGCTCTCAGGTAATGTTGGAACCTCTTCACCTGTGGTTCCCCATCCAGTTTGTTTTTTTAATGCTTCAATTCTTTTATTCTCTTCCTCGGGGCTTAACGGAGGAGGGTATGTATCTCTTGGAAACTCTTTAGTTAAAATGACTATTCTATTTGTTAAATTATTTATTGTAGATTTATTTTTTTCTTCTAATAAGTTTGGATTAGTTAAAGAAGGTAATACAAATTTAGTCTTTTCAAGCAAGTCTAAATACAATCTTTTATCTGAATTATTTAAA
>MDTF01002768.1_pt1 | contig 10744 bp, 10 predicted proteins | sample 811191 | NCBI WGS metagenome assembly MDTF01 (sample SAMN05326649, study PRJNA326480) | marine metagenome | isolation source: seawater | place: Southern Ocean | collected 2011
AAATCTTAAAAATATCAGTCCTTATAATTTATTTATTATTGTCTTGTTTATTACAATGTGTTTTAGAGCAGCAGGTTATTTTAATGGTGGATTTATATTTTGCTTATTAGAATTATTTTATTATAAAAAGCATCTTAATGAATTTAAGGAAAAAAAAAACTATCACAATTAATTTAAGTTTTATTTCAATAATTCATTCTCAATTAATTTTGGTATATTAATTTTAGCATTATATTTCTTTGCATTATTGAAAGCATTTTGAGAAAAAAATTTGTAATTAACCCTAACTTTATTAATATAATCAGCGGCATCTAATTTTTTTTTATTGCGCCTCATAATCACCCCATCATGATTATTTATTACAATCTCGTGAATTCCACCTCTGGTAAAATAAACTAAAGTAGGTATACCAAAGCTTTTAGCTTCCAGCACACTAAACGGACAATTCTCAATTGGGCTAGTCACTAAGAGTAGGTCTATATTTTTATAAATTGTTGATATATTTTTATTGAAAAAAAAATGAGAAAATTTTTTTTGATTAATATTTAACCTTATTTTATTACTACTAAATATATTAAAAATAAATTTATGTTTATTTTCATATGCTATATCTAGAAATTGTTTTAATCCTTTTTCTTTATCAGCTCTACCAACAAAACCAATTCTAAATTTTTTTTTATTAAAATGTCTAACTTTTTTTGACAACTCAACCGAATTGTATTGAATAGCATCTTTTGCAAATCTTGGAAAAAAATATTTTTTTGACCAATATTCTTTTGTAAATTTTGAAACATAAAAAATTTTATTGGTATATAAAAAAAATATTCCACAAAGAAATGTACAGATATACAATATGGTACTTTTTTTAGTTAAATGACTGTGTGCAAAAAAAAATATTTTTTTTTTTATCAAAAGAAAATTTAATATATAAAAAATATAATATAAAAATGATTGGGTTCGAGAAAATAAAAATAGTTTTTTTGTTCTTGTTTTTTTCTTTTATTTTCTTCAAAATTACTAAGGTTCTATATACTTGTTTCAAAACATCGATTTTGTAATGTTTTAATTTACTTTTATCTTCTATGAGTGGTTTTTCACCAATTAAAGTGCAATCAATTTTTTTTTTAGCAATAAACTTAATTAATGTGTCTTGAAAAGTTTTTATTCCACCAACGGCATTTGATATAAAGACGATATTATTTTTCATTTTTTATAAAGAGTTGGTTGTTTTGTAAATTTAAATTCATTATATGTTCAAATATTGTTTTTAAAATTAATTGTCCAATTAAATAATAAATAATTGCGATACAAAAGTTGATATTTTTACTATTATTTACTTATAAAATGAATATAGTCATTTTTTTGTTTCTTCAACTTTTTGTAATAATATGCTTATAAACGAAATATGAAAATAGCTCTTATCTTTGGTGTTACAGGACAAGACGGATCTTATCTTGCCGAATTTCTTTTAAAAAAAAAATATCAAGTTCATGGTGTAAAAAGAAGATCATCATCATATAATACAAATAGAATTGATCACATTTTAGAGTCAAATAAGAATTTTTTACTTCATTATGGTGATGTAACAGACGCTATACATGTAATGAATATAATAAACAAAATAAAACCAGATGAAATTTATAATTTATCCGCTCAATCGCATGTCGCAGTCTCTTTTTTAATTCCAGAATATACTGCTAATGTAGATGCTCTAGGATGTTTAAGAATATTAGAGGCAATTAAATCAGCTAATTTAATTAAAAAAACAAAGTTTTACCAAGCAGGCACTTCTGAAATGTATGGTAAAGTTCAACAGAGTCCACAAACAGAAAAAACTAAATTTTATCCAAGAAGTCCATATGGAGTGGCAAAAGTTTTCTCTCATTGGATGACCATCAATTACAGGGAAGCGTATGGTATGTTTGCATGTAACGGTATATTGTTTAACCATGAAAGTCCCAGACGTGGAGAAACATTTGTTACGAGAAAAGTTACAATAGCTTTAAGTAAAATAAAACTGGGCCTTCAAAAAAAACTATTAGTTGGAAATTTAAATTCTAAAAGAGACTGGGGGCATGCAAAAGACTATGTTGAAGCACAGTGGCTCATATTACAACAAAAAAAACCTGATGATTTTGTAATCTCTACAGGAAAAAATTATTCTGTTAAAGAATTTATTAATATATGTGCAAACTTATTAGATATGAAATTAAGATGGACTGGAACAGGATTAAATACTAAGGCATTTGATAAGAATAACAAATGTATAATTGAGTGTGATAAAAGATATTATAGACCTTCAGAAGTCGACACATTATTAGGAGACTCATCTAAAGCAAAAAAATTACTTAAATGGAAACCAAAAATTAGTTTTAAAGATCTTGTCAAAGAAATGGTAGAATCAGACTTTAATAATTTAAAAAATAACTATAGTGAAAAAAAATGATAAAATATTTTTAGCTGGTCATAGAGGACTGGTTGGATCTGCCGTACTAAGAAAGCTCAAAAAGTTAAATTATTCTAAAATAATAACTGCAGAAAAGAAAACTTTAGATCTTCTAGATCAAAAAAAGGTTTTGAATTTCCTAAGAAAAAACAAAATAAGATCTGTCATAATTTGTGCCGCAAGAGTAGGGGGGATAAAAGCTAATAACACATATAAAGCAGATTTTATTTATGAAAATCTCACAATCCAAAATAATTTAATCCATGGAGCAAAAATTAATAATATTTCAAATCTAATTTTCTTGGGATCAAGCTGTATTTACCCTAAGCATTGCAAACAGCCCATGAAGGAAGAATATTTATTGTCAGGAAAATTAGAAAAAACAAATGAGCCTTATGCAATTGCTAAAATTGCAGGGATTAAAATGTGTGAGTCTTATAACTTTCAATATAAAACTAATTACAAGTGTTTAATGCCAACAAATACATTTGGACCAGGAGATAATTATAATTTGGAAAGTAGTCATTTTTTACCAGCTCTAATAAACAAGATTCATCAATGTAAGTTAGAAAAAAAAAATTATTTAGAATTATGGGGAAACGGCAAAACAAGAAGAGAATTAATTTATGTAGATGACTTAGCAGAAGCAATTGTTTATTTTTTAGATAAAAGAATATCAAAAAACTTAATAAACATAGGTTCAGGTATTGAAAAAACTATTAGTCAATATGCAAAAATAGTGAGTGAAATAATTGGAGTTAAATTAAAAATTAAATATAAAAATAAATCATTAGCAGGAACTCCAAGAAAATTATTAGATAGTTCTTGTGCTAGAAAAAATGGGTGGAAGTCTAAAACTAACTTAAAAAGGGACATATTAAATACCTACAATCATTTTTTAAAAGAAATTGAATTAAAAGAACTTAAGAATTAATGCTATTAGCGATTTTTAGTAACTACGTATTATTAATAGTAATTTTAGGATATGCATTTTTATTAAAAAAAATCTCTTTTAATGGTGGTGTTATTGTAATTAGAAATGTTGATATTTTATACGGCCTATCTTTAATAATATTCATTTCTTTATTCTTTAATTTTTTTTCTCCTCTTATTTATTTAAAGCCAATAGTAATAATATTTGGCTTATTATTATTTATATATGGGGCTTTTAAAAAAATTTTTGAACTAAATTTTATTTTATTTTTTATTATAATCTTTTTTACAACTTACATTGCATTTTATAGCAACATGAATGTTGACAGCCCAATGTATCATTTACAAATCATAAAATGGTTAAGTTTACACAAAATTAGTTTTGGTTTAAGTAATTTGGAAATTAGACTTGGTTTCAATTCATCTTGGCATTCTTTAGTCGCATTACTTGATTTCAATATTTATAAATTTTCTACCAAATATTATATAAGTGCCTTAATTCTGAGCTCATTAATTTATGAGACAATGAGATATAAAATAAAACTAAATTATAGTGATATTTTTTTATATTTATCTATTTCATTTTTAATTTTTTTTAGTTTTTTACACCCATACAACAATGGAATAATATTAAATCATCTAGGAAATCCAGAAAGAGATATTATTGGAATGCTATTTTTTTTTTTAATTATCTTTTTTTTTTTAAAAGCATTAGAAAACCCTGAAAATAATAAGAATTATATAAATCTTTTAATTATATCATTTTTTTTATGTATCACTTCGCGCCTAATGATGTCTCCAATGGTTATATTATTAGTCATTATTTTATTAAAAACTAAAAGTTATAAAGCTATAAATTTTACAACTATTTTTTTGTTTATCACTAGTATCTTATGGATCTTAAGAAGTTTTTTTTTAAGTGGGTGTTTATTCTTCCCTTTTAGTCAAACTTGTTTCAAAACAAGTTGGGCTACAAATATTAAAGAGATACAATTTTTTGTTGAGGAAGCAATGAGGATATCGAGAACATTGCCTACAAGAAATGGTGTCAATGATCTAAATTTTTCTTTAAATAGTTATGCGTGGATTCCCCAATGGATTAATGATTATTTTTTTAGTGCAGCCTTATTGCAAATAGCAATATCAATTATAATAATAACAATATTTTCTTCCTTCGTAGCTAGTTTTTTTAATAAATATAAATCAACAAGCTCAAATAAAGTAACTGATTTCTGTCTACTTATTTGTTTAATGGGTATAATTTTTTTATGGTTTATTAGTGCACCTGAGGTCAGGTATGCACTAGGACCACTTATAAGTTTACCATGTTTTTCTATTATTTTGCTGTTTAAAAAACTCAATTTAGTCGAAAGTTTTTTTAATAAAAGTACAAAACTTTCAATAACTATGGGTGTCTTATGTTTGTTGCTTATTTCTAAAAGTTTTACCTATTTCCAATTTGATGATTTATTTATCAAAGGAAGGATAGTTCATAACTATACCCATATAGAAAAAATAGGAAAATTTAGTAACGTAAACTATTTTTGGGGTAAGTTTTTATGTGCTGATTTTAGAGAGATTTGTGTAAACACCATTAAAGAAAACTATGTAATAGATGAAATTTTTAATTATAAAGTTTATAAATCAGATTCATGGTTGAAATAATAAGAAAAATGAAGGTATCTATAATTACCCCAACCTCTAATAGTGCAAGAACTATTCAATCCAACTTAGACTCCATTAAAAATCAATCATTTAAAGATTATCAATTAATTGTAATTGATAATAATTCAACAGATGAAACTGTGGAAATTATCAAAAAAAATAATTTACCAAATGTAAAATTTTTAATTGAGAAGGATAGGGGAATATTTGATGCAATAAACAAAGGTATTAGAATGAGTGATAACGAGGTGATTTCTGTACTGCATAGTGATGATCTTTATAATAATAAAAATGTCCTAAAGGATATAATTGAAACATTTCAAGAGCATAAAGATAACGATATAGTTTATGGAGACTTGATATATGTAAAAAAAGATAATATAGATATTACGATTAGACACTGGAAGCCAGGCCCATACAGTAAAAATTTATTTTTTAAAGGATGGCATCCGCCACATCCAAGTTTTTTTGCAAAAAAAAAGTTATTTGAAAATCATGGATATTATGCAATAAATAATGGTAATTGTGCCGATGTTGAATTAATGTTTCGATTTCTGAATATTCACAATCTAAAATCAAAATATTTAAACAAAACATTGGTTAAAATGAGATATGGTGGTGCTTCGAATAAAAATGTTGTGTCTATTATTAAACAAAATATTCAAATCATAAAATTTTTAAAAATTCATAAAAATTATTATAAAATTAGTATTTTTATTCTATATAAAATTTTAGATCGATTAAAACAATTTGTATTTAAAGAATAATCATATAAAAAATAAACTCTAATGAAAATTTCAATAATTATACCGTGTTTTAATGAAGAAAAAACGTTGTCAAAAATTGTAGATAAAGTTTTAAAATTTAAATCATGTGAAAAGGAAATCATCATAGTAGATGATTGTTCTCAAGATAAAACAGCAAGTATAATAAAAAATTTAGTTCTAAAATTTGATGAAATAAGATCAATTAGACATGAAAAAAATTATGGAAAAGGAGCAGGTATAAAATCTGGTATTAAAATTTCAACAGGAGACATTATTTTAATACAAGATGCAGACCTTGAGTATAATCCTGAAGATTATGATAGTTTATTGGAGCCGTTTTTAAAAACTGATGCTGATGTAGTTTATGGATCTAGGTTTTTAGGTGGAAAATACGTCAGGTTAAGTTTTTTTTGGCACTACATAGCTAATAAACTTTTAACAGCTTTATGTAATACATTCACAAATTTAAACATGACAGATATGGAAACTGGTTATAAATTATTTAAGGCTGAAGCAATTAAATCAATTGATTTAAAAGAAAAATCGTTTGGCATTGAACCTGAAATTACTGTTAAACTTGCCAAAAAAAAATATATATTTTTTGAAGTTCCCATTTCTTACAGTGGTCGCTCTTATGATGAGGGTAAAAAAATAGGCTTAAAAGATGCATTTAAAGCTATTTATTGTATCATTAGATATAGATATTTTGATTAGTAAGTTAAAATAACTTTATAATTGTAGTATTTTTTAAATTTTAATTTTTGATCTAAGTAATGTGTACATGGTGCGTAACTATAACCACACATTTTAACACTTTCGTAATAAATAAAATTATTTGATTCAATTTTATTTATATCTGATTTATTTGTATAAATAATTTTAGGAAAAAAACTTATATAATTCAAATTTTCTGGTTTAACTATTCTTAATAAATTTTTCAAAGTAAATCCAGTTGTTAATAATATTAAAAAAAAAATAAAAAACCTATAAGCATTTTTTTTTATAGAGTTATTAAAAGTACACATATATGCAAATCCCAAAGCAAGAAATGATACAAAATAAGAATAGCCATATCTATAAACAGGTACTTTCAAAAACCAAATTATAGAAAAGATAACCATTAGTATTATAAGTATAAGATATTTATTATTATGAATATCATTTTGAATTATTTGTTTTTCTTTAAATTTAAAATAAATAAATAAGTAAATAAATACCAGTAACATAAAATATGGTAATAAAATTTTATTAATTTTTTTTAAATGTGTACTGTTCCACGTACTAACCCAATTAAATTTCTTAGAATATTCAGCTTGTGAGATATTATTTATATTTACAAAATCGGGCCATGCTTTTGTCCAAGCTTCATTTTCTTGTGATACACTTATTGTTTGATCGATATTAGTCCATTCTAAATTTTGCAAACATAATTTGCTTATCGGATATATCGCACAACCTGAAATAACCATATTTTTCAAAATCCATAAAAATAAAAAAATGAAAGCAAAGTAACTTTTTGGAATCAACAATACTTTGAATAATTCATTTTTTTTTAAAAAAATGAATGGAAGAAAAATAGCAAAAGCCATGGTAATTTTATTTAAGATAATAAAAACTGCTAATATAAGATTATTAGCATTAAAATATATTTTTTTACTATTGAAAGTTAAAATAATTTCTGAAATTAGAAAAAAAAATAAGAAATGGGTAGGCGCATCATTTCCATATTCTCCATACCTATTCATTTTATAGGCAATAAATATTAAAATAGAAAATAAATAAAAAAAATGAAAATTAAATTTTTTATATTTTAAATAGCAAATTAAATGAGCTAAGAAATTAATAATTACTGCAGATGCAATAATAGCTATAGAAAATATAATTCCTTTACTTCCAAATATAAAATTATTAAAAAAAGCAGAAAAATATTGAATTATTGAAATATGAGCAAATCTAAAATGTAGATTTGAAAGCCCGAAAATTATTTTTTCATTATTTAAAATACCTGTATATGGTAAATGGTATAATATTGCATCAGGACGATATATATTGCTTTTTGCTATTAATAAAAAAATTATAATCAAATTAAAAACTAAAAATTTTAAAAAATTAAAGGAATAATAAATTTTTAAATTTTTAAAAACTATAAACAAAGGTAATAATAATATTAAACTATTAACAATAATATTTAATGGAAAAAAAAAATTTAATAGTAGAGTAATAAAAGAGATTAATATAAGACCATAGATTAAATCATTAGATAAATTTATAATGCTATTATTATTATGCTTAGTAAAAATATAACCACAAGGTGTTATTATAGTAACTGCTAATATGGAAAAAATAATTAATTCAAACATAGTATTTTAAATGATAAAGCTAACAATTATAATACCCGTTTATAATGAAATTAAAACAATAGAAAAATTAATAAAAAAAATTTTAAAAATCAATATTAAAAAACAGCTTATCATTGTTGATGATGGATCTAGTGATGGCACAGAGCTAATACTTAAAAAATACAAAAAAAGAATAGACAGGCTAATTATCCATAAAAAAAATCTTGGGAAAGGTGCTGCTATCAAAAGTGGACAAAAATATGTAACAGGTAAATATATTGGAATACAGGATGCTGATTTAGAGTATGACCCAAAAGATTTAAAAAAAATGGTAAATGAAATGGACAAGCAAGATCTTAAAGTGATGTATGGTTCAAGAGTATTAAAAAAAAATAAATTCAAAAATACACAAAATTTTACACATATTGTCAGAATCTGGGGAAATATTTTTTTAACAAAAGCTTCTAATTTTTTGAATCGACAAAAATTAACAGATGCCCACACTTGTTATAAAGTTTTTGATTCAAGGATTTTTAAAAAGATTAAGTTAAAAGAAAAAGGTTTTTCTTTTTGTCCTGAAATAACTACAAAAATATCAATGATGAATATAAATATAGAGGAATTTCCAATAAATTATATTGGACGAACATATGAACAAGGAAAAAAAATAACAGCACTTGATGGACTTGATGCATTATATGTTTTAGTAAAATACAGATATTTCAACTAATGTTAGTCTTAATTAAACACAGACTGATTAAGACCATAGAAAAAATTCCATTATTACAAGTCTTTGTTTATAATAATTTACAATATTTCAAATTTTTATTTCCACATGATAAAGACTACTATGCATTAAGGCTCTTATTTACTAGAAACGAAAAAAGAACCTTTTTAGATATCGGTGGGAATATAGGATTATCCACAATAGGTTTTAGAGAGCTTGGATTTACTAAAAATAAAATTATAATGTTTGAACCTGACCGATTTTTACTAGCCAATTATGTATCTAAAGTAACAAAAAATTACCCCAATGTAAAAGTCTACCCTTTTGGTCTATCAAACAGATCAGAGAAAAAAAAATTATTTAGAGCTTTTTATAAAAACGTTTTTTTTCATTTTAATAATAGTTTCAATTTAACTTATCTAAAAGAAAAACTTGTTCATAACTATGGAATAAAGGCTAAAAAGTTTAAAATTAAATCAACAACATTTAATCTTAAAAAATTTGATGAATTAAATATAACAGATAAAATTTGTTTTTTAAAAATTGATGTTGAAGGTTTTGACGAATATGTCCTTTATGGGATGAAAAAATTCTTAAAAAAAAATGATCCTACTATATTAGTTGAATATAATGAGTGTAACTTTTCAAAAATATATAAATTTTTAAAAAATAGATATAATTGTTATTTTTACAATTTTGATAAAAATAGATTAGAAAAACTAAAATTTTTAGATATTCAAAAACTAATAAAAGGTGAGATACTTGAGAATAGATATAAAAAAAATAGTGTAAATATTTTCTTTATTGATAAAAACCAAAAACTAAAGAAACAATTAAAATGAAAAATATTATTGTAGTTACTGGTGGAGCTGGTTTTGTTGGATCCAACCTAATTGATTATTTGGTTAAAAAAACAAAATTTAATATTATAAGTATTGATAACTATTCTTCTGGAAGTAAAAAAAATCATCTTAAAATTAAAAGAGTTAAATATATAACATCGCACACAAAAAATATTTCAAAAAAGTTATACGCATATAAAAAAAACATCCATTCCCTTTTTCATTTTGGTGAATTTGCAAGGATATATCAAAGTTTTTCTAAAATGAATGAATGCATTAATTCAAATACCATTGGTTCTCATGAAGTATTTAATTTTTGTCTTAAAAACAAAATTAAGCTTTTATACTCTGCAACATCTGCAAGCATAGGCAATAAGGGTAAAGATAGTAATTTATCACCGTACGCATTTAGCAAAGCTAAAAATTTAGAAATGTTAGAAAATTTAAAACGTTGGTATAAATTTAAATTTGAAATAATTTACTTTTATAATGTATATGGACCAAAACAAATTGGTATAGGAAGTATGGCTACTGTTGTAGGTATTTTCGAGGATCAATGCAGAAGGAATAAATTTTTAACAGTTGTCAAGCCCGGAACACAATCAAGAAGGTTTACTCATATAAATGATACTATTGAAGCTTGTTATTTTGCATGGACAAAAAAATTGTGTAGACATTATAGTATATCACATAAAAAAAGTTACACTATTATGCAAGTTGCAAGATTATTTAGCTCAAAAATAAAATTGCTTCCACCAAGAAAAGGTGAGAGGTATGCATCGGCATTAACTAGCATAAATCTTTCTAATAAGGTCCACAAAATTTTTGGAAAAATAAAACTTAATGAATACGTAAAAGAATGGAAAAAAACCCTAAAAAAATAGGTTATTTATTGTTTACAATATCTTTTAATTAGATATAACACATCCGCCGGTGATTATTGCGAAGGGGTAATACCCGATCCCATTCCGAACTCGGAAGTCAAGCCCTTCAGCGCCAATGGTACTTTGTCTTAAGACACGGAA
>MDTF01007206.1_pt1 | contig 10744 bp, 10 predicted proteins | sample 811191 | NCBI WGS metagenome assembly MDTF01 (sample SAMN05326649, study PRJNA326480) | marine metagenome | isolation source: seawater | place: Southern Ocean | collected 2011
ATTTATTAAAAATTGAAAAAATTTCTGTATATAATTTGTTTATTATAACCATTTTCATAACTATGAGTATTAGAGGTGCTGGCTATTTTAATGGTGGTTTTTTATTTTGTTTACTTGAATTTTTTTATATTAAAAAAATAAGCGATAGAAAAATTTAAGCATAATCAAAATATATATTTTAAATAAATTACTAATTTTAAAGTATTAAAAAATCATTTCTTTAATTAATTTTGGAATTCGAATGCATGCGTCATATTTTTTTGCTTCTTTAAATGAATTTTTTGAAAAAAATTTATAATTATTTTTAATTGTAAGTATAGATTTTTTTAGATTTATAAATTTTTTTTCAGAGCTTATAATTATTCCATCAAAATTATCTCTAATTATTTCATTTATACCACCCTTTGTTCGAATACACAATGTGGGTACGCCATAACTTTTTGCTTCTAATACGCTGAATGGACAATTTTCTATTGGACTAGTCACTAACAATAAATCAATATTATTATAAATTACTGGTTTGCTTTTTTTATAAAAAAATTTTACATATTTTTTTTCGCAAATATTCAATCTAAGTTTTTGTTCACTAAAAATATTAAATTCATAATTATCTTTATTGTTTCGAGCTATATCAAGAAATACATCCAATCCTTTTTCTTTATCAATTCTACCAACGTATCCTAGGCGAAATTTTTTGCCAATTTTTCTTGTTATATTTTTAGGAATATTTATTGAATTATATTGAATTGAACTTTTAGAAAATAGTGGAAAAAAATACATTTGTGACCACCATTTTTTAGTAAATTTGGATACGTAATAAATTTTATCTATAAACAAAAACAAAAAACTTCCTATCAAGGTGACTATATATAGTGATTTTTTTTTTTTAGTAAGATGACTATGAACAATGAAATATATTTTTTTTTTGTTAAAAAAAAACTTAATGTAAAAAAAATAAATTACGAAAATTATTGGATTAGAAAAAATAAATGTAAAATTTTCTTTTTTATTTTTTATTTTTTTTAAAATTTTAATAGTATTTAATGGTCGTTTTAAAACATCAATTTTATAATGTTTTATTTTATCTTTTTCATTTTTTTTATATGAAGTATTATTTATTATAATCGATCTAATTTTATCTTTTTGAGTATATTGGGCAAAAGTATCTTCAAAAGTTTTTATTCCACCTTTTGAGTTTGAAATAAAAATAATATTATTTTTCATGGATAAGTAATTTCATTTTATTAATAATTTAAATCATTTATAGCTATATAATTATATAATATTTCATTAATTTTATTTTTGTTCATAAAATGATTTTATTATCTGTTTATTTATTAAATTGCTTATTTTATGCTGGTTTAAGGTAATTATAAATTACAATTTTTATTATGATTTTTTATAAATAAAAAGTATATAAAGTTATTATATTATGAAAACTGCATTAATATTTGGGGTGACTGGACAAGATGGATCATATCTTGCTGAATTACTTTTAAAAAAAAAATATAAAGTTCATGGAGTTAAAAGAAAATCCTCCTCTTTTAACACATCAAGAATTGATCACATAATTGATTCTAACAAAAATTTTTTCTTACACTATGGTGATGTTACTGACGCACTGATGACACAAAGTATAATTAATTCAACTAAACCTGATGAAATTTATAATTTAGCAGCACAGTCTCATGTTGCAGTTTCTTTTATAATTCCTGAGTATACCTCTAATGCTGATGCTATAGGATGTTTAAGAATATTAGAAGCAATTAAGTCATGTAATTTAATAAAAAAAACAAAATTTTATCAAGCTGGTACATCAGAAATGTTTGGTAAGGTTCAACAAGTACCTCAAACTGAAAAGACTAATTTTTATCCAAGAAGTCCATATGGTGTTTCTAAAGTTTTTGCTCATTGGATGACTATAAATTATAGAGAGGCATATAATATGTTTGCATGTAATGGTATATTATTTAATCACGAGAGTCCAAGGCGTGGTGAAACATTTGTTACAAGAAAGGTTACTATTGCATTAAGTAAAATTAAACTTGGTTTGCAAAAAAAATTATTAGTAGGTAATTTAGATGCTAAAAGAGATTGGGGACACGCTAAAGATTATGTTGAAGCCCAATGGCTAATTTTGCAACAAAAAAAACCTGATGATTTTGTAATCGCTACGGGTAAGCAATATTCTGTTAAGTACCTGATTAGTCTTTCTGCAAAATACCTGGGTATAAAATTAAAGTGGTCTGGAAAAGGAATTAAAACTAAAGCTCACGATGAAAATGGAAAATGTATAGTTGAGTGTGATAAAAGATATTATAGACCAACAGAAGTGGAAGCACTACTAGGAAACCCTAGTAAAGCAAAAAGAATACTTAAATGGAAACCAAAAATCACTTTTGAAAAGTTAGTCGAAGAAATGGTTGCTTATGACTATAAGAATTTGAAACAATCTTATGTCGATAAACAAAGATAAAATATTTCTAGCTGGACATAAAGGTTTAGTTGGATCTGCAGTACTAAGAAAACTAAAAAAATTAAAATATACCAATATTATTGTCGCTGATAAAAAAAAATTAAATCTTTTGGATCAAAAAAGAGTTTTTAATTTTTTAAAAAAAAAAAATATAAAATCTATAATAATATGTGCTGCTAAAGTAGGTGGTATCAAAGCAAATAATGACTTTAAAGCAAATTTTATTTATGAAAATTTAACAATTCAAAACAACTTAATACATGGGGCTAAAATTAATAATATTAAAAATGTTATCTTTTTAGGGTCTAGTTGTGTTTATCCTAAACATTGCAAACAACCTATAAAAGAAAAATATTTACTGACAGGAGAACTAGAAAAAACAAATGAACCCTATGCTATCGCAAAAATTGCAGGCATAAAGTTATGTGAGTCATATAATTTTCAATATAATACTAACTTTAAGTGTTTGATGCCAACTAATACATTTGGACCTGGTGATAATTATGATCTAGAAAATAGTCATTTTTTACCAGCACTGATAAGAAAAATTCACAATTGTAAGATCAAAGAAAAAAAAACTTTAGAATTATGGGGAAATGGTAAAGTTAAAAGAGAATTAATTTATGTAGATGATTTAGCAGATGCAATAGTTTATTTTTTGAACAAAAAAACAACTGGATATTTAATTAATATTGGCTCAGGTATTGAAAATACTATTGATCAATATGCAAAATTAGTCTGTAAAGTAATTGGTGTTAAATTAAAGATAAAATATAAAGATAAGTCATTGATTGGAACCCCAAGAAAACTATTAGATACTTCTTTTGCCAAAAGCCAAGGATGGAAATCTAAAACAAACTTAAAAAAAGATATACTAAAAACCTATGATCATTTTTTGAGTGAATTTCATTCCAAAAATAAATGTTAAATGCAATTTTCTCTAATTATCTAATACTAACAGTCATTTTAGGTTATTCACTATTTTTAAAAAAGATTGTTTTTGTAAAAAATGAAATAACTATAAAAAATATTGATCTTCTTTATGGATTAACATTTCTAATATTTATTTCGTTATTTCTTAATTTTTTCTTTCCGTTAAATTTTTTTATTCATGCAGTTTTTGTTCTAGGTTTTTTATTATTTATATATGGGGTATATAAAAAATTCTACGATTTAAATTTTATTTTATATTTTTTTATAATTTTTTTTACTACCTTTGTTTCATTTTATAGTAATCACAATATTGACTCTCCAATGTATCATTTGCAAATTATTAAATGGTTGAGTTTTCATAAAATAAATTTTGGTTTAAGTAATCTTGAGATCAGACTGGGTTTTAATTCCTCCTGGCATTCTTTGTTGGCACTTTTAGATATAAGTATTTATAAATTTACAGCAAAATATTATATAAGTTCTATAATTCTAAGTGCAGCAATCTATGAAACAATTAGATATAAGATAAAACTTAATTATAGTGATATTTTTCTTTATCTAGCAATCTCGTTCTTAATCTTTTTTAGTTATCTGCACCCCCAAAAAAATGGGGTGATATTAAACCACTTAGGTAATCCAGAGAGAGATATTGTTAATATGTTATTTTTTTTTCTAATAATCTATTTCTTTTTAAAGATTCGAGAAAATAAAAATAACAAAAATTATATTAATTTACTTTTTTTGTCACTTTTCCTATGTCTAACTTCTCGTATGCTAATGTTACCAATGATCGCCCTGTTAATTTTTACCTTAATAGAAAATAAAAATTACAAACTAATAAACTTGAATACATTTTTTTTATTTATTGTAAGTATTTTTTGGGTATTAAGAACATTTATTTTAAGTGGGTGTTTATTTTTTCCTTTTTATCAAACTTGCTTTAAAACTAGTTGGTCAGTTAATGTTGAGGAAGTAAAATTTTTTGTTGAGGAAGCAATGCGTATCTCTAGAACATTACCCACAAGAAACGGTGTTAATGATGTTGATTTTACTTTAAATAGCTACAATTGGGTAAGTCAATGGATTAATGATTATTTTTTTAGTGCAGCCTTGTTGCAAGCTGGCACAATAATTATAATATTTACTGCCTCTCTATTATTAATTTTAAAATTTATTAATAAATCTAAATCTATTTATGAAAAATCTGATTTAATAATATTTGCCAGTTTAATGATAACAATGTTGTTATGGTTTAATGCTCCAGAAATAAGATATGGTTTGGGTCTACTAATTAGCCTACCATGTTTTTTTATTATTTTGTTACTTAAAAATTTAGATATAATAAAATTTTTAAATAATCATAATAAAAAAATTTCTTTTGGAATGATTTTATTGTGTTGTTTATTTTTTAGCAAAAGTTTTACATATTTCAAATATTCAGATTTATTTATTAATAAAAAAAATGAATTTAATTATTCAAACCATATAGAAAAAATAGGCACATATGATGGGGTAGATTTTTATAAATCTACAATCTGGCAATGTGCTGAATTAAAGGAAATTTGTGTTAATACAGTTAAAGAAAATTACAAAATAGATAAAATATTAAATTATAATGTTTATAAAAGTAAATAAAAAAAGATGTTGATATCAATAATTATTTCAACTTTTAATAGTGAAAAAACAATTCAATCAAACATTGAATCAATAAAATTACAAACTTATAAGGACTATCAGATAATTGTAATTGATAATAATTCTTCAGATCAAACTATAAATATTATTAAAAAAAATAATTTATCTAATATAAAGTTTTTTATTGAAGATGATTTGGGAGTATTTGATGCTATCAATAAAGGAATTAATCAAAGCTCAGGAGATATAATTTCTGTTTTACATAGTGATGATTTTTATAATGATAAAGATGTATTAGAGAATGTAATTAGAAAATTTAATGAGAATAAAAATAATGATATTGTTTATGGTAATTTAATTTATGTTAGAAAAAATGACATAAACCAAACTTTAAGATATTGGAAGCCTGGAGCATATAAAAAAAATTCTTTTTATAAAGGTTGGCATCCACCCCATCCAAGTTTTTTTGCAAAAAAGAAACTATTTCTAGATTATGGCCTTTATGATTTGAGACAAGGTAATTGTGCCGATGTTGAATTAATGTTTAGATTTTTGAATATCCATAATATTCAGTCGGGATATTTGAATAAAACCTTAATAAAAATGAGGTATGGAGGCACATCAAATAAAAATATTTTTTCAATTATTAATCAAAATATTCAAATTTTAAAGTTTTTAAAAATTACAAGAAATTATTACAAGATTAGTGTTTTTATTTTATATAAATTTTTAGATAGATTAAAACAATTTGTAATTAAAGAATAATCATATAAAAATTAAAATCTAATGAAAATTTCAATTATTATACCTTGTTTTAATGAAGAAAAAACCTTATCAAAAATTGTTGATAAAGTTTTACAGTTCCAATCATTTGAAAAAGAAATAATCATTGTAGATGATTGTTCAAAAGATAATACACCCAATATTATAAAAGATTTAGTGTTAAAATTTAAAGAAATTAAAACAATCAAACATGACAAAAATTATGGAAAAGGGGCTGGTATAAAATCAGGTGTGAATGCATCAACAGGGGATATTATTTTAATACAGGATGCTGATCTAGAATATAACCCTGAAGATTTTGATAATTTATTAGAGCCATTTTTAAAAACAGATGCAGATGTTGTTTATGGATCAAGATTTTTAGGTGGAAAATACGTTAGGTTGAGTTTTTTTTGGCATTATATTGCTAATAAACTTTTAACAACAATGTGTAATACGTTTACAAATCTAAATATGACAGATATGGAAACTGGCTATAAATTATTCAGGTCTGAAGCAATTAAATCAATAAACCTAAAAGAAAACTCATTTGGTATTGAGCCCGAAATTACAATTAAACTTGCAAAAAAAAAATATATTTTTTATGAAGTTCCCATTTCATATAGTGGTCGTTCGTACGATGAGGGCAAAAAAATAGGTTTAAAGGATGCTTTTGTAGCTGTTTATTGTATTATCAAATATAGATTTGTTAATTAATTAACTAAGATCACTTTATAATTATTATATTTTTTTGATTTTAATTTTTTGTTTAGATAATGGGTACATGGAGCAAAACCATAACCACACATTTTTGTACTTTCAGTATAGATAAAATCATTTATTTTAATTTTTTTAATTTCAGATTTATTGAGAAAAACAATTTTAGGAAAAAAACTTGAAGTTTTAGAACTTTCTGGCTTTGCTATTCTAATTATATTTTTTAAAATGAATACTGTTGTAAATAAAATTAAAAAAAACATTAAAAATTTATAAACATTATTTCTTAGAGGGTTTTTTAGAATACATAAGTAGGCAAAGCTTAAAGCTAGAAATGATACAAAATATGAATAGCCGTATCTATAAACAGGCACCTTTAAAAACCAAGCTATAGAAAAGATAGCCATTAATATTATGAGAACCAAGTATTTCTTATTATTAATATTATTTTGGTTTAAATTTTTATCCTTATATTTAACAAAAATTATTAAATATACGATTACAAGAAATATAAAATAAGGAAGTAAAATTTTTGCAATTTTTTTTAAATGTGTTTTACTCCAAGTGCTAACCCAATTAAAATTTTTAGAATATTCTATTTGAGAAATATTATTTATATTTTTAAAATCAGGCCAAGCTTTTGTCCAAGCCTCATTTTCTTGGGATACATTTTTTACTTCAGTAATATTTGTCCATTCTAAACTTTGAAAACATAATTTACTTATAGGGTAAATAACACACCCTGAAATAATTACATTTTTTAAAACCCAAAAAGATAAAAAGATAACAGCAAAAAAACTTTTTATTGTTAATATATTATTTAATTCTTTTCTATTTAAAAAAAGGAATGGGAGAAATATGGCAAAAGCCATAGTAATTTTATTTAATACAATAAAAATAGATAATATAAAATTGTTTGAATTAAATAAAATTTTTTTATTATTAAAAGATTGAATTATTTCAGAAACTAAAAAGAAAAATAAGAAATGTGTAGGTGCATCATTACCATATTCTCCATATCTATTCATTTTGTAGGCAATAAACACTAAAATAAAAAATAAGTAAAAAAAATGAAAATTAAATTCTTTATTTTTTAAATAATAAATTGTTTGGGATAAGAAATTGACAATTACAGCAGAAGCAATAATTGCTACAGCATAAATAATTCCTTCACTTTTAAAAATAAAGTTATTAAAGAAAGCAGAAAAATATTGAACTATAGAAATGTGAGCAAACCTAAAATGTAGATTTGAAAGACCAAAAATTATTTTTTCTTCATTTAAAATACTTGTATATGGAAGGTGATATAGTATTGCATCTGGTCGATATATATTGCTTTTTGCTATCAGTAAAAAAACTATAATTGAGTTAAAAATTATAAATTTTAAAAAATTAAAGGAAAAATAAATTTTTATATTCTTAAAAAATATTAATAAAGGCAATAATAATATCAAACTATTAACAATGATATTTAATGGAAAAAAAAAATTTATTACTAGAGTAATAAAAGAGATTAATATAAGACCATAAATTAAATCGTTAGATAAATTTGTAATATTGCTACTATTATGATTATTAAAAATATAGCCACAAGGTGTTAGAATAATAACTGTTAATATGGAGAAAAAAATTAATTCAAACATAATATTTTTTTAAATGATTAAGTTAACAATTATAATACCCGTTTATAATGAAATTAAAACTATAGAAAAATTAATAAAAAAAATTTTAAAAATTAACATTAAAAAACAACTTATTATAGTGGATGATGGATCTAGCGATGGTACTGAGTTAATACTTAAGAAATATAAAAGTAAAATAGATAAATTGATAATCCACAACAAGAACCTTGGTAAAGGTGCGGCTATTAAAAGTGGACAAAGATATGTAAAAGGAAAATATATTGGAATACAAGATGCAGATTTAGAATATGATCCCAGAGATTTAAAAAAGATTGTAAATGCAATGGACAAAAAAAAACTTAAAGTTATGTATGGCTCAAGAGTTTTAAAAAAAAATAAATTTAAAAACACACAAAGTTTTACTCATATAATTAGAATCTGGGGAAATGTTTTTTTAACAAAAGTTTCTAATTTTTTAAATAACCAGAAATTAACAGATGCACATACATGTTATAAGGTTTTTGACTCTAGAATTTTTAAAAGGATTAAATTAAAAGAAAATGGTTTTTCTTTTTGTCCTGAAATAACTACTAAAATATCAATGATGAATATAGATATTGAAGAGTTTCCAATTAATTATATAGGCCGAACATATGAACAGGGAAAAAAAATAACTGCTTTTGATGGGCTAGATGCATTATATGTTTTAACAAAATATAGATATTTTAATTAATGTTAGTCTTAATTAAACATAGACTAATTAAAATAATTGAGAAAATTCCGCTTTTACAAGTTTTTATTTACAATAACTTACAATACTTCAAATTTTTATTTCCACACGATAAGGATTATTATGCCTTAAAACTTTTATTTAAGAAAAATGAAAAAAGAACTTTTTTAGATATTGGTGGAAACATAGGATTGTCCACAATAGGTTTTAGAGAGCTTGGTTTTTCAAAAAATAAGATTTTAATGTTTGAGCCTGATCGTTTTTTATTAGATAATTATGTATCTAAAATAACAAAAAACTACCTTAATATTAAAGTATATCCTTTTGGTCTATCTAATAAGTCCCAAAAAAAAAAATTATTTAGAGCTTTTTATAAGAATGTTTTTTTCCATTTTAATAATAGTTTTAATTTAAAATATCTTAAAGAAAAACTTAAGCATAACTATGGTGCAAAGGCTAAAGAATTTAAAATTAAATCAACAATTTTTGAGCTAAAAAAGTTTGATACATTGAACCTAAAAGAAGATATTTGTTTCTTAAAAATTGATGTTGAGGGTTTTGATGAATATGTTCTTTATGGAATGAAAAATTTTCTTAAAAAAAATAACCCTGTTGTATTAGTTGAATATAATGAATGTAATTTTTTCAAAATATATAAGTTTTTAAAAAATAAATATAATTGTTATTTTTATGATTTTGATAAAAATAAACTAGAAAAATTAAAGAGTTTAGATATTTTAAAACTAATAAAAGGTGAGATACTTGAAAATAAATATAAAAAAAATAGTGTAAATATTTTTTTTATTAGTAAAAATAAAAAACTAAATAGATAACCCTTATGAAAAATATTATTGTTGTTACTGGTGGAGGTGGCTTTGTTGGGTCAAATTTGATTAATTTTTTAGTTAAAAAAACAAAATTTAATATTATTAGCATTGATAACTATTCTACTGGAACCAAAAAAAATCACATTAATACTAGAAGAGTTAAATATATAAAGTCACACACCAAAAATATCTCAAAAGTATTGAATACATTTAAAAATAATATTCATTCATTATTTCATTTTGGTGAATTTGCAAGAATATATCAAAGTTTTTTAAAAATGGACGAATGTATGAATTCAAATATGATTGGCTCTCACGAGGTGTTTAATTTTTGTTTAAAAAATAAGATTAAACTTTTATACTCAGCAACATCTGCAAGTATAGGCAACAAAGGTAAAGATAGTAATTTATCTCCATATGCATTTACTAAGGCTAAAAATTTAGAAATGTTAGAAAATCTAAAAAATTGGTATAATTTTAAATTTGAAATAATTTATTTTTATAATGTCTATGGACCAATGCAGATAAGTAAAGGAAGCATGGCTACTGTTATTGGTATATTCGAAGAACAGTATAAAAATAACAAAACTTTAACTGTTGTCAGGCCTGGGACGCAATCAAGAAGATTTACTCATATTAAGGACACTATCGAAGCATGTTATCTTGCTTGGGAGAAAAACATGTGCAGACATTACATTATATCAAATAAAAAAAGTTACACGATCATGCAGGTGGCAAAACTTTTTAATAAAAAAGTCAAGCTTCTTCCACTTAGAAGGGGTGAAAGATATACTTCAGCTTTAACAAGCATGAATTTGTCTAATAAAGTATATAAGATATTTGGAAAAATAAAGCTTGAAGATTACATTGAAGCATGGAAAAAAACCTTAAAATGATAGGTTATTTATTGTTTACAATATTTTTTAATTAGATATAACACAGGCGCCGGTGATTATTGCGAAGGGGTAATACCCGATCCCATTCCGAACTCGGAAGTCAAGCCCTTCAGCGCCGATGGTACTTTGTCTTAAGGCACGGAAGA
>MDTF01011542.1_pt1 | contig 10739 bp, 8 predicted proteins | sample 811191 | NCBI WGS metagenome assembly MDTF01 (sample SAMN05326649, study PRJNA326480) | marine metagenome | isolation source: seawater | place: Southern Ocean | collected 2011
AACAAATATGGCCCCTCCACTAGATGCTATTGCCTTGTACAATTCTTGGCAAACTCCTTTGGCATTAATTATCATTTTCTTAGTTGGAATTACACAGCACCTAACGTATAAAAAAACAGACCTAAAAAAACTATTTAAGCAATTAGCATTTAGTTTAATACTCGCTGCAATACTTGCTGTTTATATAGCTTATACAGTACAAATGTGGCATGCACTTTATCTATCTTTGTTATTTGCAACCTTATTCGCTGCGATTTCTAATTTCGAATACTGGCGTAAGATCCTAAAAGGAAGCTGGAATCATTCGGGTGCTTCTGTAGCACATATAGGATTTGCTTTAGTTATAATGGGAGCTTTACTTAGTAATGCCAATAAAAGAACCATTTCTAGTAACGAAGGATTCATAGCAAAAGATTTCCCTAGTAACGAAAATATACTCTTAGAAAAAGGAGATACTACTCTTATGGGGAATTACCATGTTCTGTATAAATCGGACACCTTATTAGGAATAAATAAAACTTACGAAGTTGAGTACTTCAACTTATTAAAAGATAGTACTTATGACTATCAATTTACACTACACCCTTTTATTCAGCTAAATAAAATTATGGGGAATGTAGCGGAACCTGCAACGGAGCATTTTGCATTGTACGATGTATACACACACCTTACTTACGCGGATACCGACGAACATGATACTAGCAATCCATACCATCACGAGAGCTTAATAAATATAAAACAAGGCGATTCGGTTATTTACAATAAGCACTTTTTATACCTTGACAGCTTAATGGTTAATGCAAACACAAATTTAGAAAGTGCTAGAGCACTAGACGTGATGCTTATAGCCAAGTTAAGAATGCAAAACATGCAAGGTGAATACAGTACAACTCAATCTATTTATGCTGTAAAAAACAATATGGCACAGTCTTTTCCTGGATTTTTAGAGGACGGAGATTTAAAGTATAAATTTTTATTTGATGAGGTAAATCCTGAAGCAGGAAGCATACAAATTAAAGCCTACGAGCATATAGACAACGAGAAGCCATTTATTGTAATGAAAGCAATAATATTCCCTTATATTAATGTTTTATGGATTGGGATGATCCTTATGGCTATAGGAACTGGTATTGCAATGATACAGTTATTTAGAAACAAGAAATAAGTATAATTTGAGTAAATTAAAGCTAAAAATAGTAATTGTAGGAGCTGGTAATGTTACTTGGCATCTAGCTAAGGAAATGCAAAAAAATGATCAAGAAATACTACAAGTGTACAACAGATCTGTAGGTTCAGCAATTTCATTATCTCGTAGATTAAAATGCGATTTCACAACCCGTATAGAGGATATAAATAAAAAGGCAGACTTATACATTATAGCAGTAAAAGACTCTGTTATAGCCCAGGTCTCTGATAGCTTACTAGTAGCGGATAAATTAGTAGTGCACACCTCAGGAGCGGTAGACATAGGGAAGATAAAACACAAACGCAATGGTGTAATTTATCCATTACAGACTTTCTCAAAAGAGAAAAAACTTAATTTCAAGAACATACCTTTTTGTATAGAAGCCTCTAAAAGTGAAGACTATAATACACTAATGCGTTTGGCTACACTATTGAGTCCTAAGGTATATAATATAAATTCACACCAAAGAAAGGTGTTACACGTAGCAGCCGTTTTTGCATGTAACTTTAGTAATTTTATGTATATGATAGCAGACGATATACTCCAAAAGGAACAAATACCATTGGATATATTACAGCCTTTAATAAAGGAAACTGCATCTAAAATTAAAATGTTAAAACCTAAAGAAGTCCAAACAGGGCCTGCTGTTAGAAAAGATAAATCTTCAATTAATGCTCATTTAAATTACTTAGAAAAAGGAGCACATTTTGATATTTACAAAATTCTTACTGAAACAATTTTAGACGAAAATAAAGATGAATTATAAAACTAAATTAAAAAACATAAAAGCGTTCATCTTCGACTGCGATGGTGTTTTAACCGATGGTTGTGTTACTTTATTACCAAATGGAGAACAAGTAAGAACCATGAATACTCGCGATGGATACGCATTACAATTAGCTGTTAAAAAAGGTTATGTAGTTGCTGTTATTTCTGGAGGGAGCTCTGCAGCTGTAAAAACTAGAATGACCAAATTAGGCGTTCACGATGTGTACTTAGCTTGCCACAATAAAGTAAGTGCGCTTAAAGAGCTCATACATATATATTCTTTAGATACTGAACAGATTTTATACATGGGCGATGACCTTCCGGACTACGAGGTTATGCAAGAAGTAGGTTTACCAACCTGCCCAGATAATGCAGTACAAGAAATAAAAAATCTATCCGATTATATTTCCCATAAAAAAGGAGGCGAAGGTTGTGTTAGAGATGTTATAGAACAAGCCATGAAAGTGCAAGGTAAATGGTTAGTTGATACCAGCACAACTTCGGTTTAAATATATTCGAACTATTAATTCCATACATAATATTTAATGAAGCAAACTTTCAGAAAAAGCTTGCTTTTTTTGATTTATCAATAGAATCGCAAAGTTCAATATATTCCTTAAGGTCACATTACTATCTAAAGTTTATTTTGCAATGGGCGTATTTGGAGGAACTTTTGGTTGCATAGCCCTTTTGGCAAAAAAGAGCATCACTTCAAAATTATTCTGGATTTCCTTTATAGGAATTATCCTTCAAGCCAATCATAATTTAGGATTAGATAATGGCGGAGAAATGCAAACTACAATTAATGGTATGTCGAGTCTTCTAATTATACTAACCCTTGTCCTTTTATACCTTACTAAAAAAGGATTGAAGAACAATTGGTTGAACTAAATGAAATTTACTCAGTATAAAAAAAGCCTCTTCAGAAATGAAGAGGCTTTTTTATAAAAGATAAAACACGTAAATGAATCTGAGTATTAATTCTCCTCTTCTACCACTTTTTTAACTCTTCCAAAATGGAAACTTAGCCCCATTTGAACAAAAAAGTTTTTAGCATCGAATACATCTGCAACTAAAATATTGTCTAAAACAAAGTGCATTTGCAATGGACCAGGGCTCCAAACAAATCCAGAACCAATAGAATTTACACCTCCAATATTTTGGATAGAAGCTAGAAACTCTAGCGATTTTGCTAATTGTAATTGATATGCTAAACTATAAGCTTGTATTGATTTATCAATACTTTTCTTGCTATGAAATAATCCAGAAAAGTGATGTTTTTCATTTAAATCGTAGGATACACCTAAATACATACTAGGATTTAACTTTGTTTTATAAGATCCGTTAATTTCTTTTGGCTCCATCACATTCAAAAGAGAATCGGTAATTTCTTCCATTTGAGCTTGTAAATCCTCGCCACCAGCACTAGACTGCGTTAATCCTGTAAACAAAAATTCAACTTCACCTTCTGTAGAATATAAGTTATTATTAGAAGCATCCCATGTAATACTTCCTAGGTCGTTTAAAGCAAAGCTCGCAGATAATTGATGGGTAATTTTATAAGAAGCACCAAAATCAAAAGCAAAACCACTATTTAACATTGGGTCGAAATCTAAGGTATCGTTAGCTACACCTTGTCCTGAAGTTTGGATGAGCATATCTGAAGTTAGTGTAGTCGCAAAAACTGGACTAGCAGTAGAATCGGTATAAAAACCTAAGTTGAACTTATTGGTATGAACATTCGCTATACCTCTAAGAATTTTAATCCTTGCTCCAACCTCTAGTTTTTCATTAACCTTTACAGCAGAACCTAAATAGAAACTATTGTAAGCATTCATTTCCATTTTTTGAGTACTAAAATCCATCTGTTGGTTCAAGAAACTGGCATTTCCTTTTGTTAAATAACTAACAAATTTATCAGAAAACTGCATTCCTGCATCAACAACAATTTCGTCACCAACATAAACAAATACGTTTTTCTTAGCACCAACTTTAAATCCTATTTGAAATAGTTGGTTTTTTATATTTGATGAAAGCAAGTTATGCTCCAACAGGTTTGAATTTAGCATGGGCAGACTGAGTCTTAAAGAATCATCAGAGCCTTTTTTCAAAATTTCGTTTAAGCTTAAAGGCAATTGCATACCAATGTTTACATTAGACAGTCCAGGGAAACCAATAACAAAATTGGCTTCTGGAAATGCCGAAGCATTTGCACTAGATTGTAACGTAAATGAATTGGAATTATAGCCTGTTAAAACACTTTGAGCAGACAGACTTAAACCGAACATACAAACGATAAGAATTAGATACTTTTTCATTACTCTTCAATTTTTAATTCAATAATAACTCCTGCGTCAATAATAAATTCGTAATCTGTGTAAAGCTTAATAGCAAAATTATCGCTATCGTAAGAATTCATACGTATGTCTAATATGGTCTGATTTGCATTAAGCATAGCTTCAAACTGATCAGCATTTATACTAACATGACTGTCGTAAACACTTGGTGCTATTGTTTTACCTGTTTCATCTACAGCAGCTGCCTCTAGTAAATCTACTACTAAGGAATCTAATATAATTCCACTAATTGAGTCTTGAAAAAATAATGTTAATTCGACATCTAATGGGAATTCATTAGAGACGTGTAATTGCATTTTAACAGATTCAATCATGTCAAAATTATTTTCAGAATCAAAGCCTAATTCTAATGTATCTTTAGTTGTAGCGTCTTCAATTCGAAGATGAAATGGTAAATCCATTTCGAAACCAAAGGTAATATTTGTATTAGGTCTTAGGGTGTTTGGAATTCCAACATCACCTAAAGGATTAGAAATTACAGAACCACTGTAAGTTATGGTAGTTGGATTAATTGCAATAAGTTCTGGGAGTTGAGAATTTGAACTCGTAAAACTAGATGTAGTAATTTCTTCGGCTGCTATTTCAAAAACTGGACCGTTAAGATTAACCATTTCTTCATCTGATTCTCCAATTAATTCGATGTCAATTTCAAATGGAATTCCAAAGGAGTTGTCTGTAGTAAAAATAAAACTTGGAGATTCTAACAGAATACCCGAAGCGATGTCCGTTAGTGCGCTAAAATCTAAATCGAGTATATCTTCTTGAATAACTTCGTTTAACTGCCCAAAATAACCTTGAATCAATTCAAATTCTATATCTTCCATTCCTATAGACAAGGATATTTCGTTTGACTCGTCGTAGGAAACATAATTCTGACTTGCTAAAATTTGCGAACTATAATTTACGTGTAATTGATTCTCACCATCAGAAAAAGAAAATTTATAATTAGCTAAGGGAATTGATGTAGTTACCAAGCCAGCATTTACAATTTGTATAAGCTCAGAAAATGAATTACCATTCTCATCTAGTAATTCAGGTATTTCTAGAGTTAGTTCTAATGTAGTATTTAAGTCCGAATCAAATGAATAGACAAATTGTCCAGCAGCTAAATCAATAAAATCAATTACTGCACCGTCTTCAAAATCCATATTTACTACAAAAGTACTGTCTGGACCTGTTTGTGCAGGAAATTTCACCATTCCTTGGCTAGTAATTAAGTCTTGACCTTGTATATTGATTACCAAATCATCATCGTTAGAAATTGAAACCCAAGAAGATGCATCTAAAGGATTTGAACCAGTTCCAGGAGAACTTAAATTTACAATTTCCATCTTTAAATTGCTATACAAAACAACATTATCCATTTGTATAGAAGCAGATGATGACGTGCCAGACTGAATATTATCGAATACAAAAACGCCAATTTCTGAATCGTCAATTGCATTACTAAGTCGTAACTCTAATACCGTTAATGCAATTGCAAGGTTATTTGTGATTGAAATATTTAAGGAGCCATCTGTAATTAAAACAGATTGAAATTCAGTGGATCCTTGAGCGGTATATACCCCACCAGATTGAGATTCTATTGCTGGGAAATAAGCAGAACCAAAACTTTGACTATTATCGATAGCCGTTGTAATTTGAGATGAAAGTAATGGATCTTCTAGATTAGCAGTCAAATCACTCATTACAACCAACATATTAGTTTCAAAATCAGGCAATTCAATTGTACCAACCGTAAACTCTTGTATTGTTGGCTCTTGATCTTCAATAACCAAAAGGCTGTCACTTAAAATTTCGGCAATACTATCTTGCCTAAAAGCAATACGTATCAATCCGTCATCATCAGTTAACATGTTTTCATTTTCTGGTAATAGATTTCCTAAAGTAGTTGTAGAGTGAATTAATGGTATTGCTAAAGCGTAATCCAAATCAACATCAGAGGATAAGGTTGCTAAATCGTGATCCATACACGAATTAAAAAAGAGTAGGCTTAGTACTAATAAGCCTTTCATTAGTTTTAACATATTTTTTTTATTTAAAGTGCAAATATATAGAAAGCATTTTATAAAAACACTGAGTAACATCACTCATCTACAATCGTAAAAAGAACTCCTATACCTAGCACAAATTCATAATCAGTATATAATTTAACAGCCGTAGTTTCGTTTTCGAATGTTGACATAAAAACAGAAATAATAGCTTGATTTGACTCTATTAATGTGATTATTTGGTTTGTGGTAAGTTCTATCTCAAAGTTATAAGACTTTGGCGATTCTACTATACCAAATTCAGTGACTGGAGCCGCTTCCAATAAATTTAATTCTAATGAATCTAAGGCCAATTGAGTTACAGAATCCATCATAAAAACTTTTACAAAACAATCGAAAGGGAAACCATTTTCTACATTAAAATGTAAGGTTACCGACTCTACTAAATCTAAGTCATCTGTACTACCTTCAGACACTATACTCTCGAAATCTAAACTTAAAGTGTCTCGCATTTCTGCATCTTCGATTCTAAGGTGGAATGGTAAATCCATTTCGAAACCAATTTCTAAACCAGTTCCTGGAGCTATAAAGTTTGGAACACCCAAATTACCTAATGGGTTAGAAATTGCAGATCCGCTATAAATCATTTGCTCTGGACTCAAAGCAATTAAATCTACCAATTGAGAATTATCCTTATTGTAAATTGAATTTGATAATTGATTCGCTGGAATTTGTAAAGGAGGTCCATTTAAGTCAACTACTTCGCCACTGTTAATACCGCTTAAATTGAGATTAATCTCAAATGGTATTCCCATTGTATTGTCTGCAAAAAACGTTAATAGTGGCGTTTCTATTTGTATTCCAGTGGCTATTTTCTGTAAAGCACTAAAATCTAAATCTAATTGAGACTCATTTATCTGCCGTTCAACTTCACCAAAATAACCTTCTATATAACTAAACTCCATATTGTCTATACCAATAGAAACTCGAACGGTATCGTGCTCACTAAAAACTACATGATCTTGGCTATCTGGAGTTGGTACTGTAGTGGTACTGTAGTAAACTTCTAATTTATTCGCAGCATTCGATAAATCAAATGAATATCCATCTATTGGATAAGAATTAAATTGCTCTCCAATATTCTCTGTATTGGACACAAGTATGGAATACGTAAACATTTCGCCCAAACTATTTTTCAAACTTGGAATTTCTACATCTAGATGAATTTCTGTTTTTACCGATGATTCAAAAGAATAGGCAAAATCACCCTCAATAACATCCATATAGGTAAGTTCCATTCCATTATCAAATTGTAAATCGACTATAATAGTATCAGAGGGTCCTTCCTTTTCCGGAAAACGTACCAAACCTTCTTTTACAATCATATCTCTTGTAATTACAGTAACATCAACTCCTTGATCGTAATTTAAAGGGACATATGTATCTTCGTTAAAAGGATTTGTACCACTCCCCTCTAATTCTAAAATATCAACAAACATCATTAAATCACTGTGGATTGTATCTAACTCAACATTTATTTCGTAAGATTGACTTTGGTTTATAGGCACATTATTAAAATAAAAATTTCCAATTAATGATGAGTCAAGGGTATTCATTAGTGTCATACTAATATGTGTAATTTCAACCGGCATTTCATTATAAAGCTCTATACTAATTATTCCTGTCTCTACATAAACATATTGAAAAGCATCGGGTCCTGGACGAGAATAATAACCAGCAGATTGTTGAGGTATAGGTGGGAAATAAGCAGAGCCATGTTCAATAGAGTACTCTACTCCTGCAGGGAAATTACTTCCTAAAACGGTATCTTCAATATTCTCACTTAATTGTAAAATGGTCATTCTAAAAGCATCCTCATAGTCATCAATCTCAATAGCTCCTAGTTCCATACTTTGGATAGAGTGCGGTTGATTCTCAACATCTAATAAGCTATCACTGTTAACTGTGGTAAAATTTTCATCACGATAAACAATACGAATAAAATTATCGTCGTCTATATGAATGTGATCGTCATCGGGTAAAAGATCGGATAATGTGGTTGTAGAGTTAATAAGTGGAATTGCTAATTGTACATCCATATTTAATTGGTTTGAGAGTTTACTCAAATCTTCATCCATACAAGAACTCAAAAAAGTGAGTATAGTAAACAACAAAAAAAGTACAGTTCTATTCATTAATTCTAAAATATAAGTGTACAAAATTAAGAAATTTCATCAATTATATCTTGTTAAGACTAACTTAGTTCTATTACCATACATCTAATAGAATAACAATCAGGTAATAACAACATATCTAGTTACATTCGGTATTTAATAGTAGTTTTGTAAGTTAATCAACTATTAAATAAATAACAAAATGACTTCAAAAATAGTTTACCAAAATGGATTAAGAACCGAAGCAACACATGTACAATCGGGAACAATTATAATTACAGATGCACCTACCGATAATAAAGGAAAAGGACAATCATTTTCTCCAACAGACTTAGTAGCAACTGCACTCGCTTCGTGTACTCTAACAATTATGGGAATTAAAGCAGCAGAAATGAATATCTCTATTGATGGGACTACAGCAGAAACAGAAAAAATAATGAGTGCGGAGCCTCGTAGAATTTCACAGATTAATATTCATATTTGTGTGCCCATTTCAGCATCTGATAAAACAAAAAAAATACTCGAAAAATCAGCATTAACATGTCCAGTTGCTAAGTCCTTGTCGAAAGATTTGACTAGTAATATTACTTTTTCTTGGAAATAAAAATCGAACACACAATTAACAAAATACATCATGAGAATTCTTATTATATTATTCTGTTTGCTAGTAGGTAACACTCTAAACGCACAAGACGATAAAACCCTTAGATCTATTTATGATTTAGCATTAACTGAAAGTACAGCTTACGAAAACTTGAGACATTTATGTAAAGACATTGGTGCTCGTTTAAGTGGGTCGGCAGAAGCCGACAGTGCAGTATTATGGGGAGAAAAGGTTTTAAACAACCTTGGATTGGACACCGTATATTTACAAGAAATAACTGTACCTCACTGGGAAAGAGGACGAAGAGAAAAAGCCTATTTTTATAATGAAAAAGGCAAAAACGCTGTAGATGTTTGCGCTTTAGGAGGTTCTGTACCTACAGGAATGAACCAATTTATTAAGGGAGAAGTTATTGAAGTACAAACTTTATCCGACGTAAACTCCCTACCTGACTCGATAGTAAAGGGTAAAATTATTTTTTACAATAGACCTATGGATCCAAAAAAAATAAGCACTTTTAGTGCTTATGGTTCTTGTGTAGATCAACGCTATTCTGGAGCGATAGAAGCAGCTAAAAAAGGAGCAATTGCTGTTGTAGTTCGTTCGATGAATGTACGCTCAGATGACTTCCCGCATACAGGTAGTATGGGATACGAATTGGGAACTGACTCTATTCCTGCCTTTGCTATCTCTACAAATGGCGCAGATTATCTAAGTGATAATATTCGCAATTTTAAAGGATTAGAACTTAGTTTGAAATCATTTTGTAAAACATATCCTGATAAAATTTCTTACAATGTAGTTGGAGAAATCAAGGGATCAAAATACCCGAAAGAGTATATTACTGTTGGAGGCCATTTAGACTCGTGGGACTTAGGAGAAGGCGCACATGACGATGGTGCAGGAATAGTACAATCTATTGAAGTATTGCATTTATTTAAGCTAATGAACATTAAACCTAAACACTCCTTGCGAGTTGTTTTGTTTATGAATGAGGAAAATGGAAATCGTGGAGGTATTCATTATGCTGAAAATGCCGCTTTAGAAAACGAAAAACACCTCATGGCACTAGAAAGCGATCGTGGTGGATTCTCTCCGAGAGGCTTTTCTGTAAGCGGTTCTGAAAAACAATTGAATTCAATAAAAAAATGGGCAAATTTATTTGAACCCTATGGAATACACGATTTTAAAATGGGTTTTGCAGGTGTTGACATCAATCCATTAAAAGATGATAAAATCTGTTTAATTGGATTGTCTCCAGACTCACAACGTTATTTCGATCATCATCATTCTGACAACGATGTTTTTGAAGAAGTAAACAAACGGGAACTTGAATTAGGAGCAGCAAGCATGACTTCGCTTGTCTTTTTAATAGATAAATATTGGATTTACTAGTTATATCTACTAAATATAATACGTTTTTAAGCTCATAAGCCTTCTAAATAAAAGTATTTTAAGGTGCATAACTAAGTAGATAGCTGTTTACCAAACTAGTATAAAATAGCATAAAAAAAACATTGTATTTTTTATCTCTAGCACTTGCACGCATTTAAAAATCGCCTATATTTGCACCGCTGATGTAAAGAAAGTTCTTTAGCAAAAATTGGTCTGGTAGTTCAGTTGGTTAGAATACCTGCCTGTCACGCAGGGGGTCGCGAG
>MDTF01010211.1_pt1 | contig 10737 bp, 10 predicted proteins | sample 811191 | NCBI WGS metagenome assembly MDTF01 (sample SAMN05326649, study PRJNA326480) | marine metagenome | isolation source: seawater | place: Southern Ocean | collected 2011
ACAAATGCTAAAGGCTTAGAATTATTTTTTGCTCCATTCCATTCCATTGTCACAAGATATGTTCCTTTGACACTTCCTTGCCCTACTCCAAGTAAAGCATTCATGCCGAGTTTTTTTAGTTTTTTTTTATCATATATATTTACTTTTAACCCGTCTTTCCTAAGAGAGTTTAATCTTTTTGCATATTCATCTGGATGTAGAACATTTCCTGGCTCAGAAACTAAATCTCTTGCGTAAAAAATTCCTTCCTCCAAAGCTTTGAATTTTAACTGATTTGAAAGAGAAGGTTTGTTTTTATTTCCCAATACATTGATAGAAATAAGTCTTGTTTCTTTTTTTGTTTTATATTTATTGAACTCATAAGATTTTAATTTTAGTCCATAAAGAAAGTGACCTATAAAATTTTCATATTTTCCAATTATACTGTCAGATTTTATGAAATACTCACTATTCTTTCCGTAGTTTGTACTTCTATAAAATTCGGATCCTAAATTTTCTATATCGAAGTTCCTCAAATCTTTTTTGATAGAAATTAAAATTATTTTTTTTTTTGAGCTCAGTTCAAAAACAAATAAATTTTTTTTTAAATCATTAGTTTTTAATAGATCATTTATGTAAGAAAATTCTGAGTTAGAAAGATATTTTTTTAATCCATTAATATTGAACTTTTCATCAACAAATAGGACAAGATTAGCTGAAGATTTGCTACTTATTTTGTTTGAATAGTTAATTTTAATAGACATAAATTTTTAAACACGCTCTTTAAGGGCTGAATGGTATATATGTCCAAATATATCTGATTTCAATAAAAAAATTAATCATTTACGTCTTCACAGATTGAGTTTTGTCAAAAGTTGCTTTAGATATACATCGTATTTTAATGCTTAAAAACAAAATTTATAAGTACATAACCGTTGAAATTTTAAAAAATTTTTTAACAATTTTATTAACATTTACTACTATTGCTTGGACGGTTAGGGCAGTTAATTTTTTAGATTTATTGATAGAAGATGGATATTCGATAAATATTTACTTTCAATACTCACTATTGAACATTTCCACCATCGCAACACGTTTTACCCCTTTGTCTTTTTTGTTGGCTCTAATTATATCAATTGCAAAATTTGAAAGACAACAGGAATTATTGATCTTGTGGACTGCGGGACTGAATAAATTAAAAATTGCCAATATGCTTGTTTTGATTGGTTTGCTTGTAGCTTTTTTTCAAATTTTATTAGGATTAGTAGTTAATCCATTTACTTTGAATAAATCAAGAACACTGCTGAGAGAAACTGATGTCAAGCAAGTAAACTCCGTGCTTAAGTCAAATGATTTTAGTGATACTTTTAAAGGAGTAACTTTTTATATTGATAAAAAAAATTCAAAGAATGAGTTAATAAATATATTTATAAAAGATAATAATGGAAGCTTAAGTACAATTGTTAATGAAATTGATAACTCAAACGATACAACAATTTTTTCTAAAAAAGGTTTTGTTTCCAAAAATAAACTAATTTTATTTGATGGGACAATTCAAACATTGAATAGAAAAAATGAAATTAAAAATATAGATTTTAAAAAAACAGAATTAAGTATTGCTAATTTTGTTGGTAGAACAATCACACAACCAAAAATACAAGAAACTTCTAGTTATAAGCTTTTTAAATGCTTGCTGGGTCAACCCTCAAATGAAATTTTGCGAAATTGTTCTTTCACAGATAAAAAAATTGTAATAGAAGCAATTTCACGTAGAGTAGGAATGCCTTTATACATTCCTCTCATATCTGTAATAACATCTTTTTTATTAATATATCAAAAAAATAAAAAATACAATTTTCTAAAACAATATATAATTTTTAGTTTAGCGTTTGTAATTTTAATATTTGCAGAAGTACTTCTAAGATTTTCTGGTTTTTCTTTAAGAAATTCTTTTTTTTATTTTTCTTTACCAATAATATTATTGATAATTTTATATATTCTTTTAGCAAAAAAAATGATTTCTGAAAAAGTTTTATAATGAATAAAATTATTAACCAATATCTAATAATTAATTACTCAAAAATGGTTTTGAATACTGTTTTAATTTTTTTGGCTCTAGGAATTATTCTTAATCTATTTGAAGAGATTGAATTCTTTAAAGATTTAAATGAAACATTTGCTCTTCCATTAATCTTATCTTTGTCATTTGTGCCTACTTTGATAATAGAACTACTTCCTTTTATTATATTTTTAGCTTCTATGTTTTATTTTCTACGCATAAGATCCAGTAAAGACTTATTGTCTGTAAAAATTTTTGGTTATTCTAATTTAAAGATTACGTTTATTATTGCTTTTTTCGCATTTATATTAGGCGTATTTGTTATAATTGCCATAAACCCAATTACCTCAATATTTGTTAAGTTTTACGAAACTGAAAAAGCAAAACACTCTAGGGATGTGGATCATCTAATTTCAATCAATAAAAATGGTGTTTGGATAAAAGAAATTGATAAATCTGGTTATAAAATTATAAATGCTGAAATATTGGAGGGTAATAAGTTAAAAAAGATTTCTATTTATATTTTTAATAAAGATAATAAAATTTTAAAAAGGATAGAAGCAAAATCTGCAGTTATTACTGAGAATCCTTGGGAGATGAGTGATGTCTTAATTTATGATTTTTTAAATAAAGAAAAAAAATTTATTAGTATTGAAAGTTATGCGTTCGAAACAGAAAAAATATTAGAAAAAATTAATTCTTTGTATAAAAATTTAAATACTCTTTCTTTTATAAATTTAATTAATAACTACAAACAATTAAATGAAATTGGATATTCAAAAAAATTATTAAATGAAAAAATTCATAAATATATAGCATTGCCTTTCTTTTTATCTATAATGGTAATCTTATCTGCAATTTTTACCATAGGGACTGCTAGCACCAAACAGAATTACTATTACATAGTAATATCCATACTAACTTCTGTTGTTGTTTTTTATTTTAAAGATCTGTCTATTGCTTTAGGACAAACAGATAAAATTAGTTTACCTTTGTCAGTCTGGATGCCTATTATAGTAATAGGTCTATTTTGTATGATTGGAGTGATTCAAATTAATGAAAAATAATATTTTTTTTTTCTTTTTTATAACTTTTGTTTTATTTAATTTAAACCTATCTTCACAAGAGTTAGAAATTGATTCCTCTAAAATTCAGTATGATAAGGAGAAAAAAATTACAATTTTTCAAGAAAACGTGCGACTTAAAGATGAAAAAGGAAATCAACTTTTTTCTGATTATGCTAAATATAATAAATTTAATGGCATAGTTAAAACTACTGGATATACAAAAATTATTACCTCTGGGGGATTTGAAGTAACTGGTAAAAATATAACTTACGATAATAATAAAAAAAAAATACAATCAAGTTATAAAACTCAGATTAAGGATAAAGATGGTAATAAAATTTTTGTTGATATGTTCACTTACTCTATTTTAACTAATATTTTTTTTTCAAAAGGAAATATAAAAGTATTAGATATTAATAATAATGATTATAATTTTTCTGAAATTTATATCGATGAAACCAAAAAAAAAATTATTGGTTCGGACATAAAGGCATTTTTAAAACAAGACGATATTTCGATTAGTAAAGACAATGAACCTAGGTTTTTTGCAAACACTATGACTTTATCTAAAAAAGTTAATTCATTTGAAAAGGGAATTTTTACATATTGTAAAAATAGAGAAAATGATAAATGTCCGCCTTGGACACTTCAGTCAAAGAAAATCAGGCACGATTTAGCAAATAAAACTATATATTATGATAATGTTGTACTAAAGATTTATGATTTCCCAATTTTTTTTTCTCCAAAATTTTCTCATCCAGACCCTTCAGTAAAAAGAAGATCTGGGCTTTTAGTTCCATCTCTTACTAGTAGTTCTACATTAGGCACTGGTTTTGGTGTCCCTTATTTTTGGAACATATCAAAGGATCGTGATTTAACTTTCACACCTAAATTGTATTTTAATGAGAATCCACTTTTACTCGCTGAATATAAACAAGATTTCAAAAAATCTTTTTTAGTTGTTGATACCGGATACACAGAAGGTTACAGAGAGAAAAAAAAGCTTAAAACTAGTGGTGGTAGGGCTCACTTTTTTTCAAAATTTAATATGAATTTAATTAATGAAAAAGATAAAAATAGTGATTTAGAAATTAACCTGCAAAAAGTCTCAAATGATACCTATTTTAAAATTTATGATTTAAATACATCTCTCGTTAACAGAGAACAAAATGTATTAGAGAATACTATTAATTATACATACCAAAATAAAGATTTCTATCTAGGTTTAACTCCTGGTTCATATGAAGACATTAACAAACTTGGGAATTTGAGGCATGAATATGAGCTTCCCTTAATTATTGAAAAAAATATATTAACTAGCGATAAGTATGGGCTTTTTGATCTCGAAACTAATGTAAAATTTAGAAATTATGAAACTAACAAACAAAGCAATTTTTTTGTGAATGATTTTAATTGGAGTTCAAACAAATGGTTAAACAAATTAGGTTTTGTGAATTATTTAGAAGGACAAATCAAAACTGTAAACTATGAGGCAAATAACACAATAAAATATAAAAATAATGGATCAAATTCAGAATTAAAATCTGCTATAGGATATTTTGCAAAATTAGATTTATTTAAAAATGATAATATTAATAAAAAAAATCACTCACTTACTCCTAAATTTTTATTGAGATATTCTCCAGGTCACATGCGAGCAGTCGAAAGTGGAAGGTTAAGCTATAAGAATATATTTAATCTAAATAAAATTCAAGAATTAGACGTAATTGAGAATGGATTGAGTACATCTATAGGTTTTGAATATAAAAAAAATAATATAGATAAAAATAATATTGTTAAAAATGAAGAATTTTCATTTTCAGCAGGACAAGTAATTAGTGAAAAAGAAAATATGGACATTCCTTCTAGTAGTTCATTAGATCAGAAATTTTCCGATGTAGTTGGTGCATCTACTTATAAAATTAAAGAAAATTTTAATTTGAATTATAATTTTTCTTTAGATCAAAACTACAAACAATTTAATTACAATGAAGTTAGCTCGGACCTTAAATTTGAAAAAGTAAAATTCAACATAGGTTATTTACAAGAAAGAAATCACATCGGCAGTCAAGAATTTGTACAATCTGAAGTCGGAATAAATATAAACAATTCTACCGAACTGAGTTTTTCTTCAAAAAGAAATCTATTAACAAGTTCAGCAGAATTCTACAACTTGAGTTACAATTATATAAATGACTGTTTAAGAGCAGGTATAGCTTACAGGAGAGAGTTTTATACGGATAGGGATATTGAACCAACAAATGATTTAATGTTTACAATATCTATAGTTCCTTTTGCTGAAATTAGCAGTCCAAGATTAACTAGATGATGATGATAAAAAAAATTATCATATTTAGTCTTTTTGTTTTAACAGCAAATTTTTCTTTTCCTAATTTGAACGCACAAATTTTTAATCATATTGTTGTAAAGGTTGGTGGCACACTGATTACACATATTGATGTTCAGAATGAAATAATAACGAGTTTAATTCTTAGTAAACAGGAAATCACTCAAGAAAATATTGATAACTCTAAAGATTTTGCAGTTAAAAAATTAATTAATAATGCTATTAAAAAAAATGAAATTAATAGGTTTAAAATTAAAGATTATAGCAAAAGTGACTTAAGAAAATATGTTGATACTATCTCAGGCCGATTAAATACCGATAGAAATGGTTTAAAAGAAATTTTTAATATTAACAACATTAGCTTTGAATCTTTTGTCGAAAAACACAAAACTGAACTTTTGTGGAATACATTAATTTTTTCAATTTATCGAAATCAAATTAATCTAAACATAATAGAAATAGAAAATGAAATAGAAAAAGAAATAGGCGCAAGTAATATTGAGTATAATATATCTGAAATTGAGATTTCGAATGAAAAATATAAAAAAAATAAATTTAATGAAATTTTAAGGTTAATAGAAAAAGAAAATTTTGAACTAGTTGCTAAAAAATTTAGCATAGCTCCATCAGCAATAAAAGGTGGTACGTTAGGATGGATTTCTAGAGAGACGCTCTCAAAAGAATACTTAAAGCAAATTGAAAAACTTAATAATGAAGAAATATCTTCGCCAATAATAAAAGGGAATTCTGTACTAATTATAAAACTTAACGATGTTAAAAAAAGTAAAAATACTAATAGCTACAATGAAATAAAAAATAAAATTTTACTTTTAAAAAAAGAAGAAAAATTAAGTTTATTTTCTAGATCTCATTTTTCTAACCTCGAAAATACAATTACAATCAAATTTTTATGATAAAATCTATAGCTATAATTGCAGGGGAGCCAAATAGTATAAATTCTGAGATAATAGCAAAAGCTTGGATTAAAAAGAAAAAACAAAAAATATTTGTAATTGGGAACTACTTGCTTTTAAAAAAACAGTTAGATAAAATAGGATTTAAATTTAAACTTTCTAAAGTTAATTCATTCAACGAAATAAAGAATGGAAAAAGTTTAGAGGTTTTAAATGTTCCTCTAAAATTTAAATCTATTAGTAAAATAAATACTTCGAGCTCAAAAATTTACATATTTAAATGTTTTGATCTTGCTCACAGTCTTGCATTTAATAAAAAAGTCAAAGGTTTTATTAATGCTCCAGTAGATAAGAAAATTTTTAATAACAAATACTTGGGTGTGACTGAGTATTTAGCGGATAAAAATAATTTAAAAAATAAGGAGATCATGATGATTTATAATAAAAAGTTGTCTGTTGTACCTCTAACTACTCACGTAGAAATTAAAAATGTGACTAAAAAAATAAAAAAAGACCTAATAAAAAAAAAAGTAATTTTGTTATCTAAACACTACAAAAAATTAATAAACAAAAAACCAAAAATTGTTGTTTTAGGTTTGAACCCTCACAATAGTGAAAACCGAGTTAATTCAATAGAAAAAAAGGTTATTGGTCCTGCTGTAAAAAGTTTAAGAAAGCTAGGTATAGATATCAAAGGACCCTACCCAGCTGATACTATTTTTAGTAATATAAAAAAGCTGAACTTCAATATTATTGTTGGAATGTATCACGATCAAGTCTTAGCTCCTTTTAAAGCTCTGTACAGATATGACGCTATAAATATAACATTAGGGTTAAAATATTTGAGAATATCTCCTGACCACGGTACAGCTAAAGATATTATTGGACTGAAAAAAGCTAACCCGCAGAGTTTAATTAGTGCAATTAATTTTTTAAGTAAAGTTAATGATAAAACCTAAAAAATCTTTAGGACAAAATTTTTTAATCGATAATAACATTATTGATAAAATAATAAGCCTTTCTGACATCAAAGATAACAATATTATTGAAATTGGTCCGGGAACAGGGAATTTAACAAATAAAATTATAAATCAAGATCCTAAAAGTCTAATTTTGATAGAAAAAGACAAGCAATTAACAATTCATTTAAAAAATAAATTTAAGTTTCAGAAAAATTTTGAAATTATTAATGAAGATGTCCTGAAGTTTAAGATGGAAAATAAAATGAAAGCTAATTCAATAGTAATAGGTAATTTACCCTACAATATATCTTCTCAAATATTAGCTAAATTAATTAAATTTCAGACATGGCCACCAAAATATAAAAAATTGATTTTAATGTTTCAAAAAGAAGTTGCGGATAAAATATTAGCAAAACACAAATCTTCTTCTTTTGGTAGATTAACTGTTTTGACTAACGCTAGATTAAAGGTTTCCGACAGCTTTAATGTTTCTGAAAATTGTTTTTACCCTATACCTAAAGTTAAATCTACTGTTTTAGTATTTGAACCGATTTTGAATAAAGAATTCAAGGTTCAAAATATTTCTAATCTTGAAAAAATTACCCATATTTTTTTTTCAAAAAAAAGGAAAATGATTAATAAAGCATTTAGTACATTATTTAAACAACCAAAATTAGTAGCAGAGAAAATTAAAATAGACTTAAGTTTGCGACCCAATCAAATATCTGAAAGTCAATACTATAAAATTACTGAGTATTTTGAGAAGAATTATAAATTTTAAATACTTTTTACTTCAGTTATAATTTTTTCTATTTGGCTAAAGCAATGATCTAAGTTGTCATTAATTATTACATAATCATAATCTGACCAGTGAAAAATATCGTCATCATATGCTTTCAGCCTTTCTTTAATTATCTCAGGCTTGTCCTGATTACGCTGAATTAATCTTTTCTCCAGTTCTTTTTTACTTGGAGGTACTAAAAATATTTTGACAAGGTTCAGTTCTTTAAATTTAGATAATTGCTGTGTTCCTTGCCAGTCAATATCAAACAAAATATCATTTTTTTTTTTTAAAAGAATATTAACTGAATCTTTTGATGTTCCATATAAGTTATCAAATATTTTTGCGTGCTCATAAAATTCACCATCTAAGGTTTTTTTTTTGAACTCATCGTCACTAACAAAAAAATAATCAATTCCCTCAACTTCATTTGATCTTGGTTTTCTTGTTGTGTGAGAAACCGAAATTTTGAAATTTTGATATTTTTGTTGAATTTTTTTTGTTAATGTAGTTTTTCCAGCTCCTGAAGGTGAGGAGAGAATTACCATTATGCTACCATTGCTGGAAGTCATATCAGTTTAGTTCTAAGATAAAGATTAATTAGTAGGTTTGCTTTCAATAAATTTAATTGCATCGCCAACTGTCAATATTTTTTCCGCTTCACTATCTGATATTTCTGAGCCAAATTCTTCTTCAAATGCCATAACTAACTCTACAGTATCTAAACTATCTGCACCTAAATCGTCGATAAAACTTGCCTCGTTTGTAACTTTTTCTTCCTCAACACCAAGGTGGTCTGCTACTATTTTTTTGACTTTTGCACTTACATCTGACATTTAAATTCCTATTTTTCTGTTTATGATTAAATTTGTTATTAGATTATTAATAATAATTGTCAAGACATATACATACCACCGTTAACATGTATTGTTTCACCAGTTATGTAATCTGACATATCTGATGATAAAAAAGCAGCACAGTTAGCAATATCTTGTCCAGTACCTAAATCACCGCTTGGAATTTTTGCAATAAGGGTCTTTTTGTAGTCATCGCTAATCTTATCTGTCATGTCAGTTTTTATAAAACCAGGAGAAATACAGTTGATATTTATTTTTTTTTTAGCGTATTCGATAGCAAGACTTTTAGAAAAACCAATAATACCTGCTTTAGACGCAGCGTAATTAGCCTGACCAGGATTGCCAGTGTGTCCCACAATAGAGGTAATATTTATAATTTTTCCATATTTATTTTTTAACATCTTTTTTATGGCATACTTGCACATCAAAAAAGTAGAAGTTAAATTAATATCAATTACTTTTTTCCAACTTTCATCAGCTAATCTGATAGAAAGATTATCTAATGTTATTCCTGCGTTATTAATTAGAACATCAAGCCCTCCAATATCTTTGTAGCAAGAGTCTATAAATTCTTCTATTTTTTTGTGTTCATCTAACCGAAATTGTTTAACGTTAATATTTTTAAATTCATTTTTTAGTTTATCTAATTTATCTTGATTTGTTCCGGTGGCTAAAATCACACTTCCTGATTCAGAAAATTTTTTAACTAAACTATAACCAATTCCACCTGTGGCACCTGTGATTAATATTTTTTTGTCTTTAAGATTCATTGTTTAAATTTTTAATATCATCTATTGAATTAATACTAAAGCAATTACTATCAGGTAGTATTCTTTTAACCAAACCTGTTAAAACTTTGCCTGGGCCAATTTCTATAAATTTATTAATTTTTTTATCGCCCATTAAGAGTATGGTTTCTCTCCATCTAACTTTTGAATAAATTTGTTGAACTAATAAATCTTTAATATCTTCAGGATTGGTTGTTGGAAGAGCAGTAACATTACTTACAATTTCATAATCAGGTTTCTTAATATTTGTATTGCTAATTTTTTCTTTCATTTTGTTAGCGGCAATATTCATTAACGAACAATGGAAAGGTGCGCTAACCGGAAGTGTAATACTTTTTTTTTTATATTTTTTTAAAATATCTTTAAGTTCATCTATAGCCTCGATATTACCGCTTATTATAATTTGACCTTCTGCATTATCATTGGCAATTTCACATACACCTTTATTTTTTAATTGAAGGATGTAATTATTTATATCATCTATTTTAACCCCTAGAACTGCAATCATACTCCCCTGCCCAACTGGTACAGCTTCTTGCATTGATTTGCCTCTCTCAAAGAGCAGATGTAAAGCATCTTTAAAATTTAAAGCGTTGGCACAAAGCAAAGCACTGTATTCACCTAGCGAATGACCTGCAAAAAATTTAACATTGTCTAAATTAAAATTAAATTCTTTTTTTAAGACTGTAAAAATTGCATAGCTAACTAAAAGAATTGAAGGTTGTGTGTTCTGAGTAAGCTTAAGTTCATTTGCAGGCCCTTCAAGTATGATTTTTGATATTTTAAAATTTATAGCTTCATCTGCCTCTAAAAATATTCTTTTAACACTTGGAAAATTTTTATAAAATTCACTTCCCATACCTACTATTTGAGAACCCTGACCTGGAAATAATATAGCTTTCATTTGTTTAATCGGTTTTTTTATAACATTATTAGTATTGAATTGACGTATTTATAATAGTATAAAACCGTTCTTTTAATAA
>MDTF01016497.1_pt1 | contig 10737 bp, 9 predicted proteins | sample 811191 | NCBI WGS metagenome assembly MDTF01 (sample SAMN05326649, study PRJNA326480) | marine metagenome | isolation source: seawater | place: Southern Ocean | collected 2011
GATGGTGCCCCCGCACGGAGTCGAACCGCGGACCTATTGATTACAAATCAATTGCTCTACCAGCTGAGCTACAAGGGCTAATATATCTTATAGAGTTGTTTAGTCGAAAAGATCAATTAAATCAATCCAAAAAGACTGCCAGTTTTTATAGTTCGTGTTTTAATATTTTACTGTAGTTGAAATTAGAGTTTTAATAGAATTTTATAAAATTTTTTGCTATTAACACAATGTATTGACAGTTAATTAAAAATATTTTTAATAAGAAAATTAGTAATTTCAAACTATAAATGAGGAAAGAAATATTTTATATAATTTAATATATTTTAAAAAAACTGTAATATAGTTTATTTATTAAACTTATTCGTTTTATAAATCTTTATGGCAAGAAAACCTTTTTTCGAACATCTAGTTTCTAGTAAAATATTAACTTTATTAATAATTTCCGCTATTTTTTTTATAATTAGGTGGGGCATTTCTTTTTATTTTATTAATGAAAATTTACTAGTTAAGATTTTATTTGAAAGTATTTCTGATGGTTCTTTCTTTTATCCTTTAATTAAATTTCTGTCTAACATGGATTTTAACAATTCTTTAAATCCATTAATAACTAATTTAAACGTGATTCCTATGCCCTTTGGTTCAATAATTATTCATACTTTTTTTTATAAAGTATTTGGTTTATTTGGGTTAATCATTGTCGATTTTTTTGGGATTTTTTTGTTTTTTATAATTTTTTATAAAATCTTTTTAATGTTTAATACGAAGCAAAATTCAATTTTTTATACATTATTTTTATTTAGTATTCCCTTGATATTAAATATTTATTTTAACGAGTTTAATGGTTTACCATTCAGTCAATGGAAAAGTTTTTTTAACTTAAGAATTCACAGACCATTCCCCGCTAGTCTGTATTTTTTTGCTTTTATTTATTTAATACTCTTAATGAATGTGAATATTATTTTCAAAAAAAGATATTTTTTAATCGCAGGAGTATTAATGTCATTATCTTTTTCTAGCTGGTATTACTTTTTTATTACTGAAGGATTATTACTTGCAATATTTTTAGTAACAAAATTAAAAGGTAATTTTTTAAAATCAATATTAGATAATTATAAATGTTACCTAATTTTAATGATAAGTTTTTTTATAGTTTCGTTACCTTTTTTAATAAACTTATTTTTTTTAGAGCACGATGTGACGGAATCTGCTGGTATTTTTAATTTAACTTTAGAAAAAAAATTTTTTTTACTAAAATACTATTTTGATAAATTATCAACATACATTTTTATAACCTTTAATGTTATGATATTATTTTTACTTTATTATGTTAATAAAAAAAAAATAAATAATTACCAAATTATTAATATCTTTTTTCTTGTTTATTTTAGTGCTTTTCTTGCTCCCATTTTTTTAATAATATTTTCACCAAAAGTTGGCTTGCTTTTTCATTTTAATAACAACATTGTCATTTATGGTATTTTATTAATTTTTATTTCATTAATTATTTTAATTCAGAACTACTTTAAAATAAATTATGGACGAAAATTTTTTTTTATTTTTTTTGTTTTTATTTTGGTATCAAATATTATTTTTGAAATTGATAAAAAAAAAGTTTTAGATAATGATAGATTTGAATTTAATAAAATTGTTGAGATAATTAATAGTAAAGATATCGATAGAAAACTTAATTCTATTTTAACTTTTGATCGACAGTTTATGAAATGGGCAATTTTAAATGATAAAATCGATTATTTAAATTTAACCATGGTTGGAATGACTGCAAAAAATCATAATTTAATTGAAAATGATCTAATTAATACATTTAAATTTTTTCAGTTAAATTCGAATGATTTTTTAACATTTTTAAGAAACGAGAAGAGGGGGTGGCGTTATCTAAATCCACAGGTAGGTACTTTTTTCCTAGCAAGATATACTGCAAATTCATTATTTACATTTAAAAATTCTTTAAATTTTACTATCAAAGAAAAAAACTTTATACTTAACTCCTCTCCAATGTACCATCAGCAATTAGTTATCCCAATAGATGAATTCTTAAGATTAGAAAATAAATTTAATACTTCTAAAATTACAAATTTTAATTTACCAAAAATTATTGTCCTTAATAACAATTTGTCATTTATTAATAATTTTAAATTAGATCCAAATGTTTACTGTAATATTTTTAAAGGAAGTGTCTACAGTCTCTTTATTTCTAAAGAAAAAAATATTAATTGTGATATTAGTAATAAATAATTGTTCAAAAACATATGAAAAAAAAAAATAATTTATTACAACCAATTTTAATAACTGGTGCCACAGGGTTTATTGGTGCAAATCTTGTTAGATATTTTGTTTCAAAAAATATTAAAGTTAATATTATTTTAAAAAAAAATTCAAATATTTGGCGAATTAAAGATATAATTAAGAAAACAAACTTTTTTTTTGTTGACCTTGGTAATGAAAAGAAACTTAATCAAAAAATTAAACTTATTAAACCCAAAACTATCTTTCATTTAGCCGCTCATGGTGCATACTCCTACCAAACAGATCTAAATTCAATCAAAGGCTCAATTTTAGATGCAACTATAAATTTAGTAAATGCATGTAAAAAATATAATTTTAAAATATTCATTAATACTGGTTCTTCATCTGAATATGGTTTCAAAAAACAAAAGATGAAAGAAAATGATGTTCTTGTGCCTAATAGCTATTATTCAGCTTTTAAAAGTGCCGCTACCCTTTTTTGTCAGTTTGAGTCTCTCAAGAGTAACTTACCAATTATAACTGTTAGACCATTCCATGTATATGGACCATATGAAGAATCTACAAGATTAATACCAACTTTAATGAGAGAGTTAATCCAAAACACACCTTCTAAATTAGTTTCACCTCAAATTTCTCGTGACCTTATACATATTGATGATGTAATTAACTTTTATATCATGATTGCAAAAAAATATGAATTAAGAGGAGAAATATTTAATCTTGGTTGTGGAAAAAAAACAACAATCAAAGAGATCTATGTTTATCTAAAAAGAATCACTTTTTCCAAAATCCCCAGCAAATGGAATTCTTTAAAAAATCGTAGTTGGGACCAAACTCATTGGTACTCAGATATGTCGCATGTTAAAAAGAAATTAGGCTGGGCACCAACTATTGACTATAAAAAAGGTTTATACAAAACTCTAACATGGTATAAAAAATTTTATAATATATAAATATTTTTAATTAATCATAACAAATAAATGTCCAATAAATTTGACCCAATAAAAAGCCATAATGATAATGAGAGATCAGAATTTTGGGACACCTATTCAAAAAATTTTGTAGCAATTGTTAATGCTAGAAGCACTAAATCTTATTTAAAAGGTGAGATTTATCTTTGTGAAAAATTCTTAAAATCAAAAACTGGTAAAAAGGGAAAATTTTTAAAATTAGATTTATGGAATGAAGCACATCATACTGAAATACTTAAATATATTCACAATAATTATGATGAAGTGTATGGTATAGACATTTCACCTCACGTTGTTGAACAAGCAAATATAAATTTAAAAAAAAATAATATTTCAGCAACTACTGTTGTTGGTGATTTAAGAAAAATGCCATTTGCCGATAATACCTTTGACTATTTGTATACAATGGGAACTATTGAGCACTTACCAGAGCCAATAGTTGCAATGAAAGAGATATCAAGGGTACTTACAAGGGGTGGTGTTGCGGTAGTAGGTGTGCCAAATAAATATGAATGGTTTGGTAAATCATTGGCTTTAGATTTGTTTGCATACTTAGGAATTAAAGAAGATGGATATGAGTTTAGTTTTGGTTGGAAACAGTTGGAAAAAGAACTTAATGAGTCAGGATTAAGGTTAATTGAAAAAGAAGGTCCTTATTTCATGCCATGGCCAATAAGAGCGGCAGATTGGTTTTTATCACAAAGATTTCCTAAACTTTGCTTCTTATTTTATCCATTTATTTATATCAGTGATTTTTTTAGTAGGTTTAATTTTTTCAGAAAAAATGGAAGTTTAATTGCTGCAATAGTAGTGAAGGATTAATAATGAATCACGATCAAGTTAAAAATCTTGCAAATAAATTTGGTACTCCTTTTTTTTTATTAAGTGAGAAAAAAATAGAAAAAAATATTGAAATTTTTAGGAACTGTTTTAATGAGTATAAAGGCAAGTTCACTTTGGGGTATTCTACGAAAACAAACCCATCGATAGGTATTTTAAAAATAATGAAAAAGAATAATGTTATTTCTGAATGTGCTTCATATTTAGATTTAGCATCATCTTTTGAAGCGGGTTATTCAGGTGAAGAAGTTGTTTATGCAGGATTACATAAACCAATGGAAAGTTTAGATTACTCAGTAAAAAATAATATTAAAATAATAAATATAGAAAGTTTATTCGAAGCTAAAAATATTTATAAAGTTCTTAAAAAAAGAAATACCAAAATAAGAGTAGGTATAAGAATAGCATTTCCAGCGCAAAGCGGTATAAAAAGCATATTGGGTGTTACTTATGATAGGTTTGGAGCCTCTGTTGAATCTGGTGAAGCCTACAAAATAGCAGATTTTCTTGTAGAAAAAAAAGACTTTTTCGAGTTGCATGGAGTGCATTGTCATCCTGGTTCCAATATAAAATCATCAAAAAAATATAAAGTAGCAATTGATGAATTGGTTAAATTATCTGAATATATTAAAAAAAAACATAATATAAAAATTAAACTATTTAATATTGGTGGTGGAGTGGGTATTTCTGAGGTACATTTTTACTCGTTATTTGACCTAATGTTTAATACTTTTTTTAGAATTTTTAAAAAAAGATTACAATATGACATTAAGAGCTTTAATCAAAAAAAAATGCTTAATGAAATTGTAGAACATCTTAATAAAAAATTCGAATCTAATAATGATTATCCAGAAGTTATGATGGAACCAGGTAGAGCATTAATAGGAAATGCTATTGATCTAAAAGCAAAAATTGTAAATATTAAAAAAACTAATAGTGGATGTTGGTTAATAATTGATGCTGGTACTAATCTTCTTCCAATATTAACTTTATTTACCGAGTATCGAAATATTAACTCATTAAATCAAAATGAAAAAATATTGAAATATTCTATTGCTGGTCCACTGCTGTATTCCTCGGATGTTATAGCAACTAACGTAAAATTATCTGAACAAGAAATTGGTGACTTTATCAATATTGGTGATGTTGGAGCTTACTTCAATAGCCAATCAAGTCATTTTCTTTTTGCAAGATGTGCAACAGTATTAGAAGAGAGCAACGGAAATTTTAAAGCTATTGAACGTAAAGAAGAATTTGAAGATATTATAATTCGATCAAATTAATTCTTGCTATAAAAGGTAAATAATTTTTTAATTGTAATATCTAATTCAGTATACTGGAGACCAAGACCTTTAATTTTATTTCCTTCAAATTTACCATTAAGTTTTGCAAAATGATAAGATGATCTATTAAGAGGCATATTTTTAATTTTAAGTATTTTATTTAGAAACTCAAAAAATATTGAAGCAATATTTATAAATATAAGAGGTAAATAAATTTTTATTTTCTTAGCTTGTAAAGCCTCACATTTCTCAATTAGCTCATACAGAGTGGGGTTATGACTACAAATTAAATATTTTTGGCTCACAATCCCTTTGTTTATAATCAAATCTAACGATTTACAAACATCTAAAATATCAACTATTGCATATCTTGTTTTTATATAAAGATTAATTTTCTTTCGAAAGATATTAAAAATAAATTCATTACTTTTTGAAATATTTTCATTTTCTGGTCCTACAATGTGCCCAGGTGCACAGATTATTAATGGTAAATTATTTTTTGATTTATATTTAAGAAGATATTTTTCAGATAGATATTTAGATTTACCATAAGATGTGTCAAAATTATAAAAGTTGTAACTTGAATCATCATCAAATATATTTGTATTAATATCTATGCAAGTTCTCAAGGTTGAAATATAAATAAATTTTTCTAAATTTAATTTCAAATTACAAATTCTTTTACAAATTCTTAAAGAGGATTTAATAATTTGAAAGTTATTAGCATCAGAGCGTGTTGGCACCATTGCAGCTGTATGAATTACATAATTAGCATTTTTTATTTTTTTTTCTATATCTTGATTATTTGACCAATCAATATTTTCTATATCAATAGCGTATTTATCTTTTAAATGTAATAATTTATTTTTGTTTCTAGTTAATAATGTAATTTGAAATTCATTATGATTTAGATATCTTAGTAAGTGTTGTGCTAGAAAGCCAGAACCACCAGTTATAATAATTTTTTTTTTCAAATATTAGTTAAAAACTTTTTTAAATGTATCTAAATATTCTGCTTCATAGTTTTTAATAGTTTTTGAATAATTAGATTTTAGTAGAAAATCTGTAGTTTCTTCAACATTGAGAAAATGTACTGTTGGATCCCAGTGATGTAATGCATGTTTATTAGTTCCATAAGAACCTATTATATATTTTGAAAAGAAATTAGAGCTAAAATTTCTATTAACTGGTTTTAGCGTGTAATCATTTTTTTCTTTTTCTACTTTTTCCTCACCATGCTCCATTATGTTTTGAACAGAACTAAAAAAAGGAAAAAAAGCAAAAAATCCATATACCCATGCAAAAACTAGAACATAACTATTTAAAGTATAATAAAAGAAAGATAAAAAACTCAAATGGACAATCAATGAAAAAAACCTATGTGCGTTAAGTATATATAATACTTTGTCAGTCAATTTTAATTTATCTTCTCTATTTGTTTCAATTTTTTTATCTATTTTCAAAATATATTTCAAAATCTCAATACCTGTAAAATAGCTTATTATTTTTTTATAATTTAGTGGTTGCAAATAAGATGATTCAGGATCTTTTTCACTTCCACTTATAGTGTGATGTAATGAATGTATTTTTCGACCTTGCTTAACTTCACAAGCAGTAAATAGGCCTACAGTGAAATTTGCTATTTTATCATTAATTATTTTATTTGGATGTAAGTCATAATGAATTGCTGCATGCATAATGTTTTGCATATTATGTAAAACTAAACCTATAAAACCAGCAACAAAAATGGATGTAATTATTTTCATTAAAATGTTTGTTGCAAAGGTTATTTCAACATAGTGACCTATGGAAATTGATAAAAGTAAGAATAGAAAGGGTAAAAATATTAGAAAATAAACCTTTTTATAATTAGTTCTAAGATTTTGTTTAAATGAAGAGTACGAAATACCATTATTAACAATTTGAGCTTTGAGTTTTATAAACTCAGAAGGAGTATTAATATTTTGTGTATCAATGTTTAAGTTCATGGTGTTTTTATACATTATTTATTTTTAATGTTAATGTGCAAATATGTGACATAATTTTAAATAGAACGTATATTATAGGGCAAAAACGTAATATTTAAGTATAATCTCACAATGAAAAAAATAAGTATTAAAAATTTAGTCAATCTTTCAGGAATCCTTAAAAAAGAAATTATTGAAATATCCTATATAAAGAAGGCCCATCATATCGGGTCTTGTCTGTCGTGTATGGATATAATGGTAGCATTATTTTTTGGAATAATGAACTCTTCTTCAAATAATAAAAAAGAAAAAAATGATTTTTTTATAATGAGCAAAGGGCACGCTGCTTTATCTTATTACCTAGTTTTAATGAAAAAAAAATTCTTTTCTAAAAGTTACTTACTAAGAAATTATTTCGAAAACGATGGATCGTTGGGAGGTCACCCTGATAAATCAAAAAAATTAGGAGTAGATTATTGTTCAGGATCTTTAGGGCATGGTATTTCTGTTGGTTGTGGAGTTGCTCTTTCTTACTTAAAAGACAATAAGAAAAATAAAGTTTTTGTGCTAGTTGGAGATGGAGAATGCAATGAAGGAATGATTTGGGAAGCAATGCTATTTGCAAGTCATCAAAACCTCTATAATTTGTGTGTAATTGTTGATTACAACAAGCTTCAAGGTTTTGGATCAACAACATCTATTCTAAATTTGTCATCGCTGAAAAGAAAAGCTCAAAGTTTTAAGTGGAATGTTTTGGAAACTAACGGACACGATATTCAATCAATTATTAAACAAACAAATAAACTTATTTCAAAAAAAAATAAACCAAACTTAATAATTGCTAATACAGTTAAGGGAAAAGGAATTTCTTTTATGGAAAACAAATTTGAGTCTCACTACCAGGTTTTAGATAAAAATACGTATTTAAAAAGTCTGAACGAAATTTCTAATTACAAGTTGATATAAAAATATGAGGTTTATTTTTGTTAAAGAGCTTATTAAATATGCTAAAAAAAATAAAAATGTTTATTTAATAACATCAGATCTTGGCTATAGGGCGTTTGAGGAATTTAAATCTCTCTTTCCAAAAAGATTTATTAATGTGGGTGTAGCAGAAAATAATATGGTTGGAATAAGTGCTGGTTTAGCATTAAGTGGTAAAAAAGTTTTTGTTTATTCAATTTTACCTTTTTTAATATTTAGATCTTTAGAGCAAATAAGAAATAACATTTGTCACAATAACCTTGACGTCACATTAGTAGGTGCTGGTGGTGGTTTTAGTTATGGTCTACAAGGAGTTTCGCATAATACTACAGAAGATATTTCTGTTATAAGATCACTCCCCAATATTAAAGTTTTTAATCCAGGAAGTAAAATAGAAACATTATTATCATTAAAAATTGCTTATAAAAGTAATCAACCTTCCTTCATAAGGTTAGGCAAGTGTCCAGATGTAGATTTTTATAAAAAAGATTTAAAACTAGAAAATGGTAATGGATTAATTGTAACCAAAGGTATGGATCTCACAGTTTTTTGTACAGGAAATATTTTAGAAAATGTATTTAGAGCAGTGGAAAGAGCTAATCTTTTAGGTCACAATGTTAAATTAATAAGTTTACCTATTATAAAACCCATTAATCCAAAATTTATAATATCGAACACTAATTCAAAAAAAGTGCTTTCTATTGAAGAAAATTCTATGATTGGTGGTTTAAGCTCAATTTTACCTTCAATTTACATGAAGGGAAAAAAAAATATTAAATTTAAATCTGTTGCATTGAAGGATATAGTTCATAAATCAATTGGAACTCAAGATCACCTAAGAAAAATAAATAATCTTGATATTGAGAGCTTATATAAATATTTGATTAAATATATTAATGAAAAATATTAAAGAATTAACGTTATCGGCAGTTATTGCTTGTTACAAAGATCAAGAAGCTATTCCAATAATGCATGAAAGACTCACAAAAGTTTTTAAAAAAATTGGGTGTAAATATGAAATTATTTTTGTAAATGATGGAAGTCCAGATAATAGTGAGATTGTATTAGAGGAAATTTGCTCTAAAGACAGTAACACAACTGCTATATTTCATTCCCGTAACTTTAATTCTCAAAATGCTTTTACATCTGGAATGAAACAATCTATGGGAGATGCGGTAATCTTATTAGATGGAGACCTTCAGGACCCTCCTGAATTAATTGAAGAATTTTCACAAAAGTGGGTGGAAGGTTATGATGTTGTTTATGGATCAAGAACTAATAGACAGACATCCAGTATAATGAATTTTGCATATAAGTTTTTTTACAGACTATTTAATAAAATTTCTTATTTAGAAATTCCCCTAGATGCTGGTGACTTTTCTTTAATGGACAGAAGAGTTGTTGATGAAATAAATAAAACAACTGAAACTGATAGATTTATTAGGGGCTTGAGGGCTTGGGTTGGCTTTAAGCAGGTTGGTGTACCTTATATGCGACCTGAAAGAAAATTTGGCACCTCAACAAATAATTTTTTTATGAATGTAAAGTGGGCTAAAAAAGGAATTTTTTCTTTTTCGTATCTTCCGCTCGAGTTTATGTCTATTTTTTCTTATATTATAGTTTTAATTTCTGCATTAGCTTTACTTGTCTATTTATTTTCTTATTTTATAATTCCAGAGCCACCTAAAGGAATCACAACATTAATAGTTCTTGTTTTATTTATGGGGGGTGTTCAGTTATTATCAATTAGTATTTTATCAGAATATATAGGTAAAATATTAGAAGAAACTAAAAAAAGACCAAATTTTATTATTAAAAAAATCTTAAATAATAAAAATAAATGATTATTTTTTTAGATAATCTAGATGATGAAAAACAATAGCTGCACTATTAGATATATTTAAGCTTTCCACATTATTGTTAATATTAATCTTAACTAAAAAATCAGTATATTTACCTGTATGCTCCCTCATACCATATCCTTCTGATCCAAACAAAAGAACATTTTTTCCAGACCATTTAATCTTAGTAAAATCTTTATCTCCTTTAGCGTCAAAACCATAAACCCAGAAATTTTTCTCTCTCAGACTTTTAAGTGTCGAGTTGATATTAGAAACCTCGAATATATTCAAGTGCTCCATGCAACCACTTGCTGCTTTGTACATTAGCTTACTATCTGAAGGAAACTGTCTTTCTTTAACTATTAAACCATCAATACCAAATGAAGCTGCACTTCTTATCAGTGAACCAATGTTTCTTGGATCGGTTACCTCATCTATACAAACAAATGTTAAATCATTTTTTCCTTTTATAAATTCTTTTAATTCTGGTTGCTCTAAATGCTCTACTTCAGCAATATAACCACCATGCATCATTTGATCTTTTGAGGTATATTTATCTAATTCTTTTTTAGATTTAAAATAAACC
>MDTF01015827.1_pt1 | contig 10736 bp, 8 predicted proteins | sample 811191 | NCBI WGS metagenome assembly MDTF01 (sample SAMN05326649, study PRJNA326480) | marine metagenome | isolation source: seawater | place: Southern Ocean | collected 2011
TAATCAAATAGTTTTAATGGTGAGGTAAATTTAGTAATATCACCAACATTACCTGCTACTGTTATATTTGATACATATGGCAAAATAGATATATCCACTTTCATTAGTAACTCACTTATTTTATTATATGGTTGGTATGAGCTTAAATATAAATTTTTTTGATTATTTTTTCTTTTTATTTTATCTATATCTTTTTGACTTCCACCAAATATATAATAATCATTTAAACTATCTATTTTAGATAATTTAAGCACTAAATCTAATCCTCTTGATTTATATAATGTTCCAAAATACCCTATTTTTAATTTTTTATATTTTTGAATAGGTAGATTTTTTTTTTTAATAGATGATCCACTTGGATAGACTAATATTTTTTTTCCATTTATTCTAAAATTAGAGACATAATAATCTTTTATTCCTTTACTTATTGCTACTATCTTTATGACATTTTTAAAGTTTAAAAAACGATATACTCTTAGTAAAAATTGAATAACCCTCCCTTCTGTTTCCACTCCATGATGGATCTCAAAAATAATTTTTTGTCTAAAAAAATAAGAAAGGAAACACACAAAAAAATTTCTTGTAATTAATAAGTCGGTTTTAAATTTTTTTGCATATATTAGTGTTATAAAAGCAAAAAAATAATAATTAAGACCTCTTGGAAACCTATTAAATAAAGATAATTTTTTAATTTTGAATTTATTTTTTACACCATAAAATTTAAATATATTCTGATTTTTATCTCCTGTATTTGGGATTATTAGCTTCACATTATGACCTAATAATGAAAAACTTTCACACATTTTAATAATTTGAATACTACTTGCATTTCTAGATGGAACTGCTGAGTTACTAATATAGCTTATATTCATTTATAAACTTGTATTACCACTGAAGATATTTTTGTAGTTTGTTTTCGATGTACTTTCTTTCATTCACAGAAAGTAATTTTTTTGCTTTATAGGCGTTATAATATGTTGATTTATTATCAAATGAATAATTTGTTAGATCTTTAATGTTTAAAAACTTATTAATCTTGACCGTTTCTCTTGAAAAATTTTTAGCAAAATCTTCAAACTTTATATTTAATATATTGTAATTTTTTTTTGATTTTTGTCTTGCATTCATAATTATCTTATACCATTCTGTAAATGCCTTTATATTTTTCCATGGATATTTTTGTGAATCTCTTGACTTCATACTATAATATATGCTTCTTGGATCTCTTGTAACTATTATAATTTTTAAATTATCAAAATATTTAAAGGCCGTTTCTGGTTGAAAAAAATTAACTGCCTGATCTAAAATAATATTAGGTAAAATTTTTTCTTTTTTTTTTTTTATATTTAATAAAATTATATTTTTAATTAATTTCTTAGTAAAATTAAGAAAATCTTTTTCTCCACAAGTAATTCTCATCTTAAATTTATGATTTAAATCTTCCTTAAAAATCTTTTTATGCACTTTATTTAAAAAATTTTGATATTTTAACCCTGTTATCTTTTTAAATTGTGGATTTGCAGAATATTCAATGTCTACTATTTTTTTTAAGTACTTTTTAATTGCACTCATAAAATATGATGAGTATAGAAAGCTAAATTTTTTACCATCATTAAATTTTATTTCTGATGTGTTTCTAGCAAATATTTCAAATCTACTTAAGCTTTCTGAAGAAGTATTTATACTAAAATTTTTATATAGATTAAAATATAAACTATCTATCCCATCTGGATCATTGATAAATCTAAACTCTTGATTGTAGAACGGAGCAATACAGTCTTTTCTTGAAATTAAGTAATCTCTTACTGCAGAACTACCACTATACCCTGATCCAACAACTATTATATGATTCATTTTTTTTTATTCATTTATAAATATTTTAAATAACTACTTTCTTAATAAAACTTTATTATTTTTAAATTCGAAAATTTTATCACAAATTCCTAACGTGCTTAACTTATGGGAAATTATGATTAATGTTTTTTCTTTTTTAAGTTTTACAATATCTGCTAATATATTTTTTTCATTTTCCTCATCTAAAAAACTGGTAGATTCATCAAAAATCAAAATTTGGGGATTATGATAAAGTGCCCTTGCAATACCTATTCTTTGTATTTGACCTCCAGATAACCTTACTCCCCTTTCTCCAACCTCTGTTTCTAATCCCTTTTCAAGTGAACCAATTAATCGACTTAATTGTGCTGATTTTATTGCTTCATTTAATTTTTCTTCATTAAATTTATCTTTTTTAGCTCCAAAAATTATATTTTCCTTAATCGTATCATCAATCAAATAGACACTTTGTGGCACATATCCAATTAATCTTTGCCAAGATTTAATATTTTCATTCAGGTTTTTACCATCAGATAAAATTTCACCTCTAGAAGGTTTTAACAATCCACAAATCAAGTCAACTAATGTTGATTTTCCTACTCCACTCTCACCAACGAATCCAACACATTCACTTTTATTTATTAACATATCCAGATCTTCAAATACTTTTTTGTCTTTATCTTCATACTTGAAAAATAATTTATTGATTCTCAAATTGTCATTAAATGTAATTTTAGTGGTAATTTTTTTTTCTTTAAGAGAATCTTCTGTTTCATCATCTTTTAATAATGAAAGTATTTTATTAACCACTGGGTAGCTATATTTTATTAGTTGAAATTTAGTCGTAACTTTATTAATTGAGGGCATAATACGAAATGCAGCTGCACCGATTAAAACTAATTGGGGAAAATATGTTGTTAGATTGGAAATGTCATTAATTTGAAATACCATAAAAAAACCAAAAAATGTTATAATTAATAATTCTAAACCAATTCTTGGAAGTTGAAAAAGTATATTCATTTTTTTTCCTATATTGGCTTCATTAAAAGCATGAATATAAAATTTTTCCAAAAATGTTTCTTCACGAGAGTAAATCTTTACTTCTTTAATCCCATTAAGACCCTGGGAAACATTTTTTAGTTTTAAACTACTCTCTTGCATCCTGTATTTACCCCAGCTTAATAATTTTTTATTAAGTAAAAAAAAATATAAAAATGCAATTAAAGCTAAGACTGTTATCAAATAAATTGTACTTATTGGCTCGATAAGAATAAAGAAAGATACAATGCCAACTAAAAAAATTAATTCCAAAATAACTATTGATATTCCATGCATAAATTTGTTGGTTAACATGCCGATTTCATTAGTTACACTATTGATTAATACAGCGGTATTTCTTTTCAAATGAAAAGAATAATCCTTTTTTAAATAATTTTCATATAAAAAATTAGAAAATTTAACATTAACTTTAAATAAGAAATCTGCATTATAGTAGTTCAAAAAAATAAGATAAAAATTTTTTAAAAAAAAGATGCCTGACAATATAATCATAGGCAATATAAATGAGTTAGTTTCAACAATAGCATCCATATATGGAATTTGAATTTTATTATTAAAAAATATAAAACTAGTTTTTTTATTTATAATAGCAGAAAGAACTGGGAATATTATACCTATGCTAAATACTTCTAATATTGCTCCAAAAAAAGTAAAAATAAATAATAAGTAAAACTTTATTCTTAATTTTCTAGGTAATATTTCAAATAATTTTTTTAAATTAGCAAGCATAGAAAATTTTATATTTTAATAAATTTAAGAGCATTCAATTTCTATAAGATTATCTTTTACCTGTCTCACCAAAGTTTTTCTTTTTCTTTTACTAATTTTATTAAGTATTCTTATATGCTTTTTGGCTTCTAAATGGGTAATTGCAGATGGTATTTTTGACAGATAAAATCTTTTTCTATTAATATATAAAATCTTTTTGATACTACTCTTAATTTTGAAAAAAAATTCACTTAGATAGTCTTTATTATCCCCTGATAGAAATATTTTTTTTTCTTTTAAAACTTTTGAATTACTAAGATCTCTTATCACTATATCTGAAACACTTTCTTTTTGAATGTTCATTGTCTTAAAAAAAGATTTCTTATTTCTATTGTTGAGTGGTTTATATTTATTAAGATTATTTGACCAATATATAAGATCTTTATAATTAGAAATTTTAAAACAATATTTAAGTTTATTTTTAATAACATAATCTTTATTCAATTTATTTGAGTCGTCTATTAAATATCCTGTTGGTTTATTCAAAGAAATAGAGGCATTAGAAGTTGTACATCCATTGTGCATGACTCCTTTTGATGCAAGTATATAAGGGATAACATCATCTGTTGGTGGGGATATTTTAATATTCTTAAAATTTTTAGTCACCATTCTCCAAACATTAATATCTTCTGTTGGATGAGGTCTTATGATTAATTTCATTTTTTTTAAATTCTCATCAACATTTTTTAAAAGTTTAATAAAAAATAAAAAATTTTCATATTTAAATTTACTAAATCTTTTTAAATTACTCATTTCAGTTTTAATAAATTTTGAATCCTTTTTAAGAGATTCATAGATATTAAGATCAAAATTGTCTTCAAAATCTTTTTTTTTATGTAGGTACCTAATGTCTGAATTAAATATTATAAAATTTTTAAATTTTTTTTCTATTTCTTTTTTTTTTTGGCATATAGATCTAAATTTTCATCTTTCCATAAATCTATCTTTAAATTACCAGTCGGTAAGGAGTAAATCTTATTTTTTAATACACTTTTGGCAGCCTTATTAATTTCTTTATTTGAAGTGTAATATTTATCAACATTATTTTGTTCAAGTCTATTCTTTACAATATATGAATAAAATGATTCATTCGACATTTTATTCATATACTTATGCATATTTGGATTAATCTCTTCATCCATAATTGCAAATAAATCACATTTCTTTTTTATCAAGATTGAATTTCTTTTATTTAAACCCCCTTTATAAAAAAATATACCTCCTCTTTTTTCTTTTTTTTCGATCATTTCTAATATTTCAGTTTTTGAACCAATATAGATTCTATAATTCTTTATCGCAGCTTTATATGCAAAAAATAATTTTGGAACAAACTCTCTTACTTTTATCTCTATTGGAATATATATATTTTTTTTTAGGCTCATCTTATTTTAATTAAGCCTAGCGAAATCTGTTTCAGAATTTTTTGTTTTTAAATATCGATATATATCATCACCTTTTTCACACTTAGAAATTATTTTAAATAAAATATCTAAATTTTTAAAATATTTATCCAAAATTTTATTCGTGTGCGCAATGGAAACATAGATAGTAGTTGTCGCTAAAAAACCTTTTCTTAACATTTCTTGAGTAATAAAAGTTTTATAAGCCTGATGATTCTTACTTAAAAAAGTAAAAGTACACAGAGCTGGTATTCCAGTTGTTCTGATTTTAATTTTATGTTTTTTGGCTAAATTCTTCCATCTTAAAGTTATATTGCTACCTAATGCTGTTATGTATTTCCAGCTTTTTTTTTTTTTCCATAACTTCTAATGTTTTTAGAGCCGCTGTAGGACCTATGCTTTCTGTCCAAAAAGTACTGCTAATAAAGGTTTCCTTAATACTTTTCATGATTTTTTCTTTACCCAAAACAGCAGTTATTGCGTAACCATTACCAAGTGCTTTACCAAGCATAAGCATATCTGGCTCTACTCCAAAATTTTTATGAATTCCTCCAAAAGATTCTCTAAATCCAGTTGTACATTCATCAAAAATTAGCACTAGTTTTTTTTCATCTGCTAGTTGTCTTATTTTTTTTAAAAAATTATTTTTAGGTTTTTCACTTCTAATAACTTCCATTTTAATAATGCCAATATCTGGGTTTTGTTTTAATAATTTTTTCAATCCTCCAAGATCATTATATCTAAATGGATAAATCGTATTCTTTAAATTTTTTTGTACACCACCTACTTTTAATCCGTTTAACAAATGGCCATCAAGGTTATTAGATTTTCTTAAATTAGTTGCCAAGTACCAATCATGCCACCCATGATATCCACAAAAAGCTATTTTTTCTTTTTTTGAATAAGTCCTTGCTATTCTAACTGCTATTGCATTTGCTTCTCCTCCTGATCTTGCAAATCTTACTTGTCCTGCCCATTGATGCATTTTTATCAATTTTTCAGCTAAATAAACTTCTTCTGTGCAGTTTAAAGTGGACATATTTCCATTCAGTAGTCTTTTTTTAACTGCATTATCAACTTCATTATTTGCATACCCAAGTATATTTGTTCCTATACCCATAATGCAGGTATCATAATATTTTTTTCCATCTAAATCTTCTATAAGACATCCTTTAGCTTTTTTGTAATAGCTAGGCCAATAATTTGGTAAAAAAACATCTGGTCTTTTTGAGAAGAGCATATTTCCCCCAGCGATTGACTTTTTTGCTCTTTCCCAAACCTTTTGTCCTTTATTTTTTTTGATAGTGCTTTCAATTTCAGCGAATTTTTTATTTTTTGTGAAAATTAATTTATTTTTTTTATAAAAATTAATTATGTCATTCAAGTCAAAATTTTTAGACTTAAAATAATTAAAAATTTTTTTAATTAGTAAAAAATCATTTTTATTATCAAGAGTTATTCTCAAAAAAGAAAAATTATCTTTTTGTTTTATAAGATTTAATTTACTAAAATAATTACTTCTTAGAAAATAATCAGTGACATGCTCTTTGTCACTTTTTAAAATTACATTTTCATTTGCTATTTTTAACGATTTAAATGAAAAAATTTCCATATCAATTCCATCAGGGAAAGTTCTCTCTATTACATTTGAAGCATAATCAACTTTGTTGGCTTGATACTTTTTGATCAATTTATCTACAAGTTTTGAATCAACTAATGGACAGTCTCCAGTGATCCTTAAGATATGATTAGCTTCAAACTTCTTTGCACAATTATAATATCTGTTAAGAACATTGTTCTCACTTCCTCTAAAAACTAAAAAATTATGTTTTTTTAATAGATTATATAATTTATCATTTTCTTTACTATTTGGAATTGCTATTATTATTTTTGTAATTTTTTTTGATAGAGAAAGACGATCTAATAAATGTAGTATGATTTCTTTTCCATTAATTTTTTTTAAAACTTTTGCTGGTAATCGTGTGGAACCTATTCTTGCTTGAACTATTGCTGTAATATTTGTCATTTGTAATAAAAATTATTTGTTAGAAAAATATATATTCTATAGAATTTTGCTTCTTTTAAAGATTTTGATATTTCTCTCTACTTTTCTAACTCCAAAAGTTGGCTTATTTATGATCAATGGTATTAAATTTAACTCTGTCCTTAATTTGCTCATTTGCGGAGGTGTAAGTGATACAGCTTTATCAGGGCAATTATGATTTTTTGACAACATAAAATGTTTTTCAATAATTTTTGCTCCTAAAAGAGAGCTATAGATTGATGTTTTAATATCATTCGTATGATCTGATAAACCAATCGGACAATCAAATTTTTTACTTAAAAATGAAATATTTGAAAGATATGAATCTGTTTCTTTATTTGGGTATGAGGAAATACAATGTAATAATCCAATTTCACATTTTTCTTTTATAAAAAGTTTATGAGTTTTTTTTATTTCATCAATATCTGCCATACCTGTCGATACTAAAGTTGGCTTTAATTTTTTTGCTACATAACTTATCAATTTTATGTTGCTAATATCAAAAGACGATATTTTATAGAGATTTACTTTAATCTTCTCTAAAAAATCAACACTTTCTAAATCAAAAGGTGTTGAAAAAAAAATAATTTTTTTTTTATCACAATATTTTTTTAACTTATAAAAATCTTCATTTGATAGTTCACACTTTTTTAAAATGTCAAAAATTACACTATTTCTTGGAACTCTTTTTTCTGTTTTGTAGGTCTGAAACTTAATTGAATCTGCTCCAGAAATCTTTGCTTGATCGACTAATTTAAATGCCTGTTCTATTTTTCCATTATGATTAATGCCTGCTTCAGCAATTAAAAATATTTTTTTTAAATTTGAAAATTTAAATTTTACCATATTGACAGTCCACCATCTAAAATTATATTTTGACCTAATATGTAAGAACTCTCTTCGCTTGAAAGGAATAATACCGTCGTAAATAAATCTTCTACTTTTGCCATTCTTCCAATTGGCACCCTGTTAGAATATTTTTTTACAAAATTAACATCTTGATGGTTAAATACACCACCAGGAGAAATACTATTTAGTGAAATATTATGTTTTGCATACAAGACAGAATAATATTTTGTTAATTGTATTGTGGCTGCTTTTGTAGCTCCATATATATCTGAATTCTTTCTGTCATTTTTTCCATAAACTCTAAAGTCAGGACTTCTTATGCCATAAATAGAACCTATATTAATAATTTTGCATTTTTTTAATTTCTTTTTTTTATGAATTACAAAATAAGATTTAATAATGTTCATTAGACCATTTAAGTTTACATCAATAGTTTTTTTAATTTCATCATCTAATAAATGATTATTATTAGAAAAAAAAGATGCAGCAGCATTGTTTATAATAACATCTATTTTTTTTCTTTTTAGCACAATACTTAGTATTTCATCATAACATTTATTTTTTTCAGTTATATCAAGTTTTATTTGTGTAAAATTTTTTTTTTTATTTTTTTGGTTAATTGTTTTATCTATTCCATAAACATAAGCACCATTTTCTAAAAATAATTTTACTAATGCCTTCCCTATTTGACCATTTGAGCCCGTTATAAGAATATTTTTTTTTTGGAAGTTAAATAATTTATTAATTTTCATGAATATTTTTAATTTTTTTGATCATTATATTAATTTTTTTTATATTAGAAAATTTTTTTTGTTTTTTTTTCATCTCTATTAATTTAAATTTTTTATTTAGAATTTTAGTCATTATCATTTTCACTTCTAATACTAAATTTTTATCATTTTTAATATATCTTAATAAACCCATTTCTGATGCTGTCTTAATATTTCTAATTTGATGCTTATACTGCGGTATACAAAGCGTTGGTATATTTAAGTTTATCGCATCAAATGAAGTAAGTCCCCCAGAGCATATAACTAAATCTGATTCTGACATTTTTTTAAAAAAATTATCTCTATTATAAAAAAAAATATTTTTACTATTTTTTTTATTACTTGAATCAATAAAAAATTGAATTTCTTTAAAGTTTGAAAATATTTTATAAATTTTTTTAATTATATTATTTTTATCAAATCCACCAAAGGAAACAAAAACTTTCTCTATTTTATTTTTTTTTTTATCATTCTTTTTTACAAAAAAAGATGGTAAAATCATATATTCTAATCCTGATAGTTGATCCTTAATTACGTTTTTGAAAATTAAAGAATTTATAGCAAGATCAACTTTTTTTTTATTATTTGAGCTATCATCTATAAGTATAATTTTCTTATTTTTATTTTGTAATATTTTTAAGAAAAGTTTATTAATAGCTCCTATTCGATCTATAATTATTGTCTTAAATTTATTTTTTAAAATGAGATCTAATTCATCTCTTGAGTAATCGTTTATAGAAATATCCACTATCTTAAATTTAAATTTTTCTTTAAGTAAAATTTTTTTAGCTAACTCATATCTTTTATTAACTTTTACTAAAAATATTATATTTTTTTCTTTACAAATTGAGTTTTTTACTAATAATTTTGCTAGTGATATGGACCTCATTAAATGACCGGTGCCAAGTTCTGCAATTTTACCTGCATCACAACGAAATAATATGTTTTCTTTGTTTGTGTGCAATTTTAATATTCTTTAAAAAATTTGTTCAGTTTGCTTATGATATAATTTTGTTCTGAAAATTTCAAGTCTGGGTATAGTGGTAGGCTAAATGTATTTTGACCTGTGTAATAGGCTATGGGACATGTTTTTTTATTCCATTTAAAAAGTTTTTTATAATTAGACATCTCGGCTGCCGATCTATAGTGAACAGAAGCACCAATATTATTTTTTTGTAAAAAATTTAACAAATCATCTCTATTTTTTTTTGTTTTTGTTTTATCAATTACTAAAAAAAATAAGTGATACCCATGTTTAAATCTATATTCATTTGTATTTTGAAAATACACAGGTAGATCTTTTAATTTATTGAAATAATTTTCATAAAGTTTTTTTCTTTTTTTATACATTATTTCAATTTTTTTAAGTTGTGAGATTCCAAGTGACGCTTGGAGATCTGTCATATTATATTTGTATCCAGTTAACTTAACATCATAGTGATTATAGGAATTTCCAATTGCCGGCATGTCTGGTGTATATCTTTTCCAAGCATCTTTTGACATTCCGTGTAATCTCAGTACTCTAATTTTTTCTGCAATTTTTTTATTATTTGTAATAGTCATGCCCCCTTCGCCTGTAGTGATATTTTTATTAACATAAAAACTAAAGTTCCCTGTATCTCCAAAATTACCAGCTTTTACATTCTCATACTCGGTTTCAATTGCATGCGCACAATCTTCAATGATTTTAAGATTATATTTTTTTGCAATCTTTATAATTGGTTTCATATTGCATGGTAGTCCAGCAAAATGAACAACCAAAATAGCTTTTGTTTTTTTGTTAATTTTTTTTTCTATAACTTTTTCATCTATATTAAATGTATCCTTTCTAATATCGACTATTACTGGTTTTAAACCAGCCATGATAATAGAATTTATTGTTGAACAAAAAGTTAAAGCTGTAGTTATAACTTCTGATCCTTTTTTTATATCTAAAGCTACTAGTGATAAGTGTAATCCTGCAGTGCAGGAATTTAAAGAAATTGCATTTTGAGTTTTTTTATATTTTAAAAA
>MDTF01002137.1_pt1 | contig 10732 bp, 11 predicted proteins | sample 811191 | NCBI WGS metagenome assembly MDTF01 (sample SAMN05326649, study PRJNA326480) | marine metagenome | isolation source: seawater | place: Southern Ocean | collected 2011
CCCCTGTAACATGAAGTATCCCAATCCAAGCATGAAAAAACATTACATAAAAAAATATCAAAGTTCCAAAACGCACCCAATAGCTTTCAAAAATAGAAGTCCAGCTAGAATATTCAAAGACAGAGTAACTTGAAATTAAAACACTCATGATCAAGAGATAGATAACCATAAATACAGCTGTGAATCTTTGATACACCCATTGAGTCATGCCTCCAAAAGGCTCTTTGAGCCGTTTAATATTCATAACCAAAAAGCAACAATAATTGTTAATATAAAACTGATGAGTAGAACAGTTTTGCTACTAAACCTAGCGAGAATCAAGTCATTACCAATCTGTAAATCTAATAATAAATGCCTTAAACCAGCCATTAAATGATGAAGTAAGGCCCACACAAAAAAAACCTTCATGATTTCAGCTGGCCATGTGCTCAAAACAAGCATTGTTTTAGTAAAGTTTAACTCTGACGATAGTGAGTTACAAAAAGCCCATGTAATAAAGGGCATCAATATAAATAATAGAACACCGCTCATACGGTGAAGGATAGACACCAATGCTGGCAAAGGAAGTCTGATTGAAAAAAGATTTAAATTTTTATGTTGTTTAGAATTCAAAACTAAGCTGCATCTCTCACAGCCCTTGCAACCCAATCGATAAGTCTTGGGTCAAAAGGTTTAGGTATAAAGTACTCTTTTCCAAATGACATAGATTTAACAGCATATGCATCCAATACTGATTGTGGAACGTCTTGTTTGGCAAGTGCCGCTAAAGCAGTTGCAGCAGCGACCAGCATATCATTAGTAATCTCTTTCGCTTTAGCATCTAAAGCGCCTCTAAATAGAAAAGGAAAGCCTAAAACATTGTTCACCTGATTTGGAAAATCTGAACGACCAGTTGCCATAACAATATCATCACGAACTGAATGAGCCTCATCAGGTAAAATTTCTGGGTTTGGGTTAGCAAGAGCAAAAATAATTGGATTTTGATTCATTTTAGAAATCAAATTAGGGGAGAGGAGATTTGCCCCAGAAACTCCAATAAATACATCCGAATCAATCATCGCATCTTCTAATGTATTGGATTTTGATTCCATCGCAAGATCTTGATTATATTTATTTAAATCACCTCTTTTTTTATTTAGGACTCCTTTTCGATCAACCAATAAGATATTTTTAGCACCCATTAATTTAAGCAACCTTGCACAAGAACATCCCGCAGCACCGGCACCTAAAAATACGATGTTAACCTTTGATAATTTTTTCTTCTGAATTTCAAGGGCATTAATTAATCCAGCAGCTACAATTACCGCTGTTCCATGTTGGTCATCATGAAAAACTGGTATATCTAAACGCTTTTTCAATTCTGATTCAATATAAAAACATTGTGGAGCTGCGATATCTTCTAGATTAATACCCCCAAAAGTGGGAGCAATATTAACAACTGTTTGAATAAACTCATCTGGATCCGAACAATCAATCTCAATATCATAAACATCAATATCAGCAAATCGCTTAAACAATACACCCTTGCCTTCCATTACCGGTTTTCCTGCTAATGCTCCAACATTGCCAAGTCCAAGGACAGCTGAGCCATCAGTAATAACTGCCACCAAGTTACCTTTATTTGTATAACGATAAGCGGTAGATGGATCTCTTGCGATTTCAAGAACTGGTTCTGCAACACCTGGTGTGTAAGCCAAAGCTAAATCATCTGCGGTATCACAAGGTTTAGTAGGGTTTATTGATAGCTTTCCAGGGATTGGAAATTCATGATAATCAAGTGCATTTTTTATTTTATTATTCATTTTATTCCTATTCGAGCTCTGTTTTATAATAATGATCGAGGGTTACACATAAACCCAATCTCCACTCAATGGGTTTATCATCGTAAGTATATGAGAGTCTTTCAACACTAAGTAATGGTGAGCCCTCAATTATGTTGAGCATTGTTGAAGATTCTTTACTGGCTTCAACAGCCTTAATTTTCTCGTCCGCATGCAGCATCTGGATTCCAAAATCTGTTTCATACATTCGATACATTGATCCTTTTTTTTCAATAACTTTCTCAGCAGTCAAAGCGCGAAAGGAGGATGATGGAATCTTAATAAGATCTAAAATGAGTGGACTCCCATTAAAAGTTAGCAGTCTTTTTATTGAGATAAGAGTTGACGAAGCACTAACCCCTAATGCTTTTGCTATTTGATTACTCGCCTTCTCCTTCCCAAAAGAAATTAATTTATTTTCCAACTTTTCTTTCTTTCCTGACATTTCAGTGAGCCTTAAGAATCTTAATTGAATATTTTCTTCATTGTGCGTTGAAACAAAAGTCCCTTTACCTTGTCGCCTAATAAGAATTTTATCTGCAGCCAAATCATCAATCGCTTTCCTAACAGTGCCCTGGCTTACATTATACTTTTTAGCTAGCTCGATCTCACTTGGTATAGATTGCCCCGGTGACCATTCTGCACTCACCAAGCTTTCAGTAATCCTTTTTTTTACCTGCATATAGAGAGGATTCATAAAATTTCTCCTTGAAATTTTGGTATCAACTTGTATATATCATATATAAGACTAAATTAAAAATCAACTACTATTTTATAAAAATAAAACATTATTTTCTTAATAACCTATTGATTTTATTGAATTAATTTTTTATAGAATGCGAAATAAGTCGAATTGATTAGTTATTTTAAATACTTTTTAATCGCTTTTAATTCCTGAGTTGAATCTAAATAAGATTCGTAGACTTCAATACTAGAACGAGAATACCAATACCGACTATTACTCTCATCTCCTTCAATTTTATGTAGAACTGCATGAATCCATTGAGCATTTGGGGAACTTATCTTTTGAACTATCTCGTGGGCAGCATCCCATTTTTGATCCAAAGCAGAATCAATCGCCCTTAAACATTGCTGATTATCTTTTTCCACTCAAAATCTTTTTTTTATCAATTCGGTAACTGCAACTAAGCTTATGGTTATCCAATAAGCCGTTAATTGCTAACGCGCTTTCTTTGCAAAGAGAGCATCGGTAAATATTTGCACCTTGGTCAATTTTTTCTTGAGGATAATCAATATAAAATTTAGGCTCCATATTTACTAACTACAGGATCTAAAGAATAAGTTTGTTTTTTAAATATTTCATATTGACAAGCTTCCTTGATATTTTTTTTGGTCATAACAACTATCATTTTGTTTTCTGTTTTTGGCATGTTTACATAATCAATAAAGAATGGCTTAAAAAATTGTCCTAGCGATTTTTTACCTAAAAATATTGGTTCTCCATCAATTATAATGGGTTTAAGTTTTATATGTTCCCCATTAAATACTAAAAATATTTTTCCATTATCATTTAAAAGATTATCGTGTACATCCATTAAAAAGTACTTCCATTCCGAAACATCCCAAAGGTTTTTTGATGCATGCCCATTAAAGAAAATTTGAGTTGCATTAACACAGTCAAATTTATGTTTGAATTTTAATAATGGTGTATTTTTCTTAACTGTAAATTCATGCTTTGTTATTTTAAGTAACTTCGTTGCTTCTTTAAGTATTGGGCTAGCATTTGGAATATCTATCGAGTCTACTTTATGCCCATTAAATTCTGCTATGAGAGAAAGTAAACCGAATCCACAACCAATATCTAATATTCTTGAAGGCTTTATAAGTTTGAAACGGCTAAAACTTTGAACACTCCTTAAATAGTCATGATCTAAGTCCCTTGAATATTTTGCATAAAAATCATCGTAAGCTTCGCCTTCAATATCATGAACACGGCTATCTTTAGTCGGTTTGGTCTTGTGCAAATTTCTTAATTTAAATTTTAAATCATCGGGCATGACCTGGTGAAAATCATCATTTAAATAAAGATTTTCTATACCGGTCTTTAAGTTGTTTGAAGTTTCTAAAATATTTACAAGAGCTGATTCATTCACAGCATTCCCTGAAGTATTAAATATTTTAATTAAATCTATGATTACTTCCAGATCAGATTCATAAATTTTCTTTCTAAAATATGCGTTACAAACTAAACATGCATATTCATCTGTCGCAAAAGGTAAAGCATTGTGCAAAGCACATTTCAATTTAAACATATGTGAATTAATTTCACTTATTGTTCTAGGATCTCGTTTAATCATATATTTAGACTTAATTTATTATTATTTTGGAATTATAACTTATTAAATGAAAAAAATAAGGAGGAAAATTTTTGAAGGATTAACTTTGTTTAACTTATAAAAATATCTGTTAGGTTTGTAGGAGTAGATTTTTAAAAGGATAGTTTTCATTAGTTACTATTAAGAAAGGCTGATGAGATTACGTCTTACCAAAATCTAAAGAGTGTAAGAAGTTTTTCGTTAGATTTAATTATTTTCCCACCAGCGGCACTCTGATGCCCACCCCTTCATCCTTTTATAAGTTATGCCCAACCCTTCTTCAATTGTATGTTTTGGAGTCCAGCCAGTTAATTTAGTCACCAATGTATTGTCACACCGAAAATTCATTGGTCCAGAGGTTTTTATTTCCAAATCTCGTATATTTTTTCCTGATATATTGGTTAGTATTTCTGCTAATCTACCAACACTAATAGATTTTCCACTTCCCAAGTTTACAATACCAGTGTAATCGGTCTCCATTAGCTTAACGATTGCTTCTGCCGCATCATCAAGAAAAAGAAAATCACGAACAGGTTTCTTACTCCAAACCGAAGCATCGTTTGGTGAAAGTAAGTCCTGAATAAGTGTTGGCACTAAGTCTGGACGAACAAGCTTAGATGGACCATATATATTTGAAATTCTAATAACAATTGATGGGATACTATCCTTATAAAATTTTACAATCTCTTCAGAGAGATGCTTACTAAAAATGTAATCATTGATATATGGATTCGTAGGTTGATCTTCACTAACCGGAATATTCACTTTGTTATTATCATATAAAAGAACTGTAGTAAGGCAGATAAATTTTTTAATATTTTTATTTTGAAAATATGAAAGAGCTTTTTTTAAAGGTGTGACATTAAAGTCAAATCCCATAGTTGGACTTGTATTTATAAGGTGATGGTTTGAGCTTCCAATCAAAAAAATAACTTTATTAAACTCAGTAGAGTCTAAGATGTTTAGATCATCGAGTGATTCAATATGAATATGTTTATTTTTAATATACGAAGGGGGTGCACTTCGACCTACTGAAATTATATCTGGATATTTTTCTAAAATAATAGGGCCCAGAAAGCCACTACCTCCTATCAGTATAGTTTTAGAATTCATAATAACCTTTATTTTTAATAGAATTTAATTCATATTAATTTACATGTATGAATTAATTTTTTATTTTTAATTATAACTTATTAACTTAAAAAATAAGGGGAACATTGCTTTAAGAAGTGAACTAAATACAAATAAGATTTGTATTACTATTAACTGAAGAAGTTTTTTTATAAATTTAGTATAATTATCAGATATAAAAATTTATGAATATTTTGGATATCAATCGTTTTTTCATAAAACCAGTTTACCCTAATTTAATTAAGGAAATGATATGAGCATAATAAGATGGTTTCTAGGAAGATTAATTCTTTTTATAAATTTTATCACTTTACCTAAGCCAATATTAAGAAAAAGGAATGACCAAAATAGGATTGATAAAATAACAAAAGATTTAACAATTTACCAATTTGAGGCATGCCCATTCTGTGTAAAAGTAAGAAGGTTTATAAGAAAAAATAGTCTTAAAATAGATCTAAAGGATGCAAAAAATAACAAAAATTTTAAAGCCGAATTAGTTAATGAGGGTGGAAAACATAAGGTACCATGTTTGAAAATAGAAAAAATAAATTCTAAAACCAAATGGCTTTACGAATCAACTGAAATTATTGCTTTTTTAAAAAAAGAATTTAAATTACCTTAACAAAATAATAAATATTTTGAGTGGGGGTAAGTTTTTTTATAATTCTTCTTCCTACTCTCAGGGATGAAGGTAAAAAACTTTATTCATAACTTGCCACCTTCCATCAACTTTAAGCATATTAAAAAAATCAGTAAAGCGAGCACCCTTCCAGTTATCAAGTTCAATTCTCACACTTGCTATGGTTCCTATAATATCAATTTTTGTGATGCTATAAACTAAATCTTTAGCTGCGCCATTGTTGTCATGCCAATCATATAAACTTTGGATTGGTCCTGCAATTAGATCGTTTCCTACGTAGCCAAACCATGCTGCATCATTATGAAATGAAGGTTTCATTTCGGATCCTCTTCCTGAAACTGCACCTTTTAAGTAATGGCTCGTTAGTAAATTAGTTATTGCTTTGTAATCATTAAGATCTGTAGTAGTTGTCATAACCATCTCCTAGTTAGAATAATTTATTTACGGAATTAAGTTTACCCTTAGATAATTAGGTGGGAAAATTGAGTTTTTTTGTCAATATTAATCTACCAACCAAAAAAACAACCCAGTTAATAATACAACCTTCAGTAGTAATAATCCTGCAATTATTATGTATTGTTTCATAAGGCTAGTTTAACCCAGACAAGTAAGTGGGAAGAAAGTAACATTTAGGAAATTTAGAATATGGCTGAAGGGTCGTCTATTATATTAGACATGCTAAATAGCTCATAAAAGTAGCTAGTGTTCTACTTGTCATATCTAAAATAAAGTCCTTATATTTTATGTCCCACAAAAAGTCTGGTAATTAGGATCCGCTTCCTTGTTTGAGTTACGATAAGCTTTATTAGATAATGTTTCTTCAAATGGGTTCTTTAATGCTTCAAGCAAAGCTAAGAAAGGTTTCAGATCCCCGCCCTCTGCCGCTAACAATACCTCTTCCACATAATAGTTGTTAGGGACGATTGCGGGATTACTATCGCGCATCATACAAAAAGAAGCTTTTAACGGCTTTGGGTTTCGCTTAAGTCTTGCCTTCCATTTAATGTACCATTTTTGAAATGCTGGAGAATTATAGGCTTCATTTTCTGGTATATTTTTTTGGGTTAGATCACGAAAAGTCATTGTGTAATCAGATTTCGAGGTTTGCATCCAATTTAAAAGGTTTTGAGCGAGAGAAAAATCACCTTCTTCCTCACCAAATAATCCGAGCTTACAACGCATACCTGTAATCCATTCATTATTAAAGGTGGTACTGTAACTCTCAATTGCCACTTCTGCGAGCCGCACTGCTTTTTCCGTATTCTTATGTAAAAGAGGAAGTAGGCTGTCAGCCAGCCTTACTAGATTCCATTGAGCGGCGTGTGCCTGACTTTCGTACTTATAGCGTCCATGAGAATCAATCGAACTGAATACTGCCCCCATTGAAAATATATCCATGAAAGCGCAGGGTCCATAATCAATCGTTTCACCACTAATAGTCATATTATCCGTATTCATTACACCATGAATGAACCCAATATGCATCCACGCAGCGACGAGTTTAGCTTGCCGCGCAATTACGGCTTTAAGGAAACCAAGATAGGGATTTTCCTGGTGAATAAGTTCAGGATAATGACGTGCTATTGCATAATCAGCCAAAGGCTTAAGTCCCTCAAGCCCTTTGGTAGCCTTGGCATATTCAAAGGTGCCTACACGCAGATGGCTGGAGGCAACACGTGTAAGAATTGCACCGTCTAATAATGATGAACGATTTACTGACTCACCAGTTAATACTAAGGCAAGGCTTCGGGTTGTAGCAATTTTTAGCGCATGCATCGCTTCACTAATAAGGTACTCTCGTAGCATTGGGCCAAGGGCAGCACGCCCATCCCCATTTCGTGAATAAGGTGTTGGGCCAGAACCTTTAAGCTGAATGTCGAAGCGTTTATCATCGGGTGTAATTTGTTCCCCAATTAAGTGCGCACGACCATCTCCTAGGATCGAAAAATGACCGAACTGATGCCCTGCATATGCTTGTGCAATAGGATTTACATCTTTAGGTAGTGTATTACCAGAAAAAAGCTGAGCAAGCATTTCCTTATCAGTGGTAGGTAAAAAAATACCAAGTGATTTTGCCAAATCAACGTTGAACAGCAAAAGCTTTGGCGCACTTACAGGGGTAGGATTGATGCGAGTAAAAAAATATTTCGGCAAGTCAGTATAGCTATTCTCTAATCGCCAACCATATGAATAATTCATGATAAATTAGATAGGTTTATAAGAGTTATGAGTAAGAGTATTATTTTCATAACATTATTTTACCCCAGACATTTGGGCGGGCAAATGGGTGAAAATCATGAGTTTTATAAATTAACCGTGTAATGGAAGTAGCATTCTAATTATATATTTGGGTAATTCCTCTTATGTATATATTTATTAAAAATAAATGCGTATAAAACTAAAATTGCTGCTCCTGCTGAAACAGGCATTAATAAAAAACTAAAGCCTTCGTTACCCATCATTATAATAATTGGATTAGCACCAGCTGGGGGATGAACTGTTTTTGTAATCATCATAAGTGAAACTGCCAACCCAACAGAAAACCCTATTGAAAGATAGCTAACATCAAACAAGTAAATAACAAATAAGCCACATATACTTGAAATGATATGACCAAAAAATATGTTTCTGGGTTGAGCTAATGGACTAGAGTGTGCTGCAGTTATAAGAACAATCGACGCACCAAATGGTGGTATTAACCATAAATTTTGAGAACTACTAATATTTAAATATGCGAGTAATGCAATACATATTGCTGCACCAATACCTGCAACCAAAGGTGGGTAAAATAATATTTTTTTCATTAAGCTAGTTTACCGCGAGATGATTAGGTGAGCAAATGAAGTGCTTGAACAACCCTATACCAGTGACATATTACTTACGAAATGCCATATCATCTCTAAAATCCTTTTGATTTAAAAAAAATATAAAACAAGACACCCATAAAAATAATTGGTATGGACAACCAAAGTGATTCTTTTGGTGTTTCAAAGATGTTTTGAATGGAATGACGGTAGAAAAAAACTATCATTGCAAAAGCTAAAAATAACCCTATTAACTGAAAACCTGAATTCATATTAGAAGTAGGAGTAGTTTTTTCATATATTTATTTATTTTTTATTTAATTTAATCCAGGCAAAAATTCCAATAACAAGTGCACCAATCCATACAAAGATAAAAGCACTACCCATTACACTACCAACTACTGTGGTTGGGTCAAATTGCGTGTTAATTAAAAGACCAATTAAAGCCCAAAGAGCCACTGCTATAAATTTTTTTATACTCATAGGTAAATCTTCCCCCTTTACTAGTGTAAATCTTTTGCTTTAATATCTTCAGTGTTAAGTAAATTAAGTTTACCTATTCTCATAGTTACATAGTTTGGATAACATAAAAGTTTTGTGGGCATATCTACCTTATTCCAACCACTCTTGATTCGTTTTATTTCTCTATTATCTAACATTGTTCTACCCTTTTCCACTCTCTCGTATAGATAAGAATTTAGGCCAGCCCATTTATACTTATCCATCTCTGTTTCCCATCTATCTTGACTCCATATACTTGGTCTTGGATTGTCTTTAGCAGTGAGCCATAATCCCTTATTATCTTTGGTTTTAAGTTTGTGATTATTAGCCATCTTGTCTATCTTTTCAATAGAAGCCAAACTAGTCATATCCTCATCAATCATCATGGCTATTAATTGCTTAATATTGTTTGGGACTTGATAGGGGTTCTTTGGTCTACTCATATCAGCTCTCTCTATTTGAAAGGCTTGATCCAGAGTGTTAACTGAACTGTCTGTCTTTCTTTTGTTAAATGAATCTTTAACAAGTGTCATCAATACTTCATCATATTCTTTGAAATGTATCGTTCTATTAATCATTTCAATAACCAAGTTAACATCGTTATCGTTTGCCTCACCTCTTATATAGCAATCGACTGCAAAGAGTTCTCTTAATTCATATAAAGAACCCATACCACTTCTCATAGATAATCTTACTTGGTGAGTTAGTGCCACATCATTAGTTTCATCTTTTACATAATCCATAATGTCTGTTAACTCTCTAAAGTATGGATTATCAGTTATAAAACTCTCATGTAAATCACGCCAGTTGTTACCCTGAACTGTTCTTTTTATTAGCCATACCCATCTATCAATACTTGGGTTTTCTTTTAAATTTTCATCACTCATATTTTATTTCCTCTATTTCTTTGCCAGACCATACAAATTTTTTCATAAGACCAGTTTACCTTCAGATAATTAAGTGGGCAAATGAGCTGTTGAAGGGAATTCAAAATTCGTGGAAGATTTTCGAGCTACTCCCAAGGAAAAATTAGTCCATAAAAACTTCTAGTACCCTACTCTTTCTATTTAAAATAAAGGGTTTTAAACACTCCACCCCCCATTAAAGCCTCTCTTGATGAAGTAGAATAGTGATCAAAGATGTTAAAGAAGTTGTTACAACCTGAAATTTGATAAAAAAAGCCACTCTTAAGAGTGGCTTTTACCAAAACAAATATTACTTTTTATATTCAGCGGCTTCTTCTGAACCTCCAGTAGCAGTACCTTTACTATATGAATGAGCTCCTACACCTGCTAAATCTCCATTTTGAACGATTAAATACTCATCTCGAATTGGTTGATTGTCAAAAAAGCATTCAAGGATCTCCCTAACCCCTGCTGAATACCTTGCTTGGGCAGTGAGAGACGTGCCTGAAGTGTGAGGTGTCATACCATTATTAGGCATAGTTCTCCATACATGATCATTTGGGGCTGGTTGAGGGAACCAAACATCACCAGCATA
>MDTF01005880.1_pt1 | contig 10729 bp, 10 predicted proteins | sample 811191 | NCBI WGS metagenome assembly MDTF01 (sample SAMN05326649, study PRJNA326480) | marine metagenome | isolation source: seawater | place: Southern Ocean | collected 2011
AGAAAAATTAAGATTTGATTTTAGTCACAACAAACCAATAGAGCATAATGAGATAAATAAGATTGAAAAATTAGTTAACGATATGGTTGCCACTTCAAGCGATGTTAAAACTAGGATAATGACACCTAATGAGGCGGTAGAAAATGGTGCTCTAGCATTATTTGGAGAGAAATACGGAGAAGAAGTTAGAGTTTTATCAATGGGTAAAGAGGATAGTTTATTTTTTTCAACAGAACTATGTGGAGGAACACACGTTAAGAACACAAAAGACATTGGAAGATTTAAAATAGTAAGTCAATCATCTATAGCTTCTGGAATAAGAAGAATTGAAGCGCTTAGGGACAAGCAACTTGAATCTTATGAAAGATCTTTAAAAGAAAAAAAATCTAATAAAGAACAAAATTTAACTGATGATATTAATTTTATTAAGAAAGAATTAAAGTCTTTAAATGTTTCTCCCAACTATAGTGAAAACATTGATCTCAGTGAAAATCTTAAAAATCTTAACAAACAACTAGAACAGATTAAGATTAAAAATTTAATAAATGATAAAAATAAAAATATTATTAAAGACACTAAATTCAGTAATTTTACACTAAGATATCAAATTCTTATGGATTTACCTTCCAAAGAACTTAGAAATATAGTTGATCAAGGGAAAAAAGAAATTAAAGAGGGTATTGTAATAGCTTTTTGCAATTACGAAGGAAAAGTAGGAGTAGCAGTCGGTGTTACAAATAAATTAACAGAAAAATATGACGCCGTATCTTTTGTTAAAGAAGCTGCTGAAATTCTAGGAGGTAAAGGTGGCGGAGGAAGAAAAGATTTTGCTCAAGCAGGTGGTCTAATTAAAGAAAAAATTGAAGATGCTTATAAAGCCTTAAGTAAAAAAATTAATTAAGTTTCTTTTTTAAATTTGAGCTTATTGCTTCAAGAAATTGGTTTGTCGTTAAATATTTTGCAGATTTATCTATAAGTATAGCGAGGTCTTTAGTCATCGAACCACTCTCTACTGTTGCAATACACACTTCTTCTAATTTTTCTGAAAACTTAATAAGATCATTATTGTTATCTAATTTACCTCTATGCGCCAAACCTCTTGTCCAAGCAAAAATAGAAGCTATAGGGTTAGTAGATGTCTCTTTACCTTGTTGATGTTGTCTGTAGTGTCTTGTAACCGTTCCATGAGCAGCTTCAGCTTCAACTATTTTTCCATCCGGTGACATCAAAACACTCGTCATTAATCCTAAAGAACCAAAACCTTGAGCAACAGTATCTGATTGAACATCCCCATCATAATTTTTACATGCCCAAATATATGCACCACTCCACTTCATCGCACAAGCAACCATGTCGTCAATAAGTCTATGCTCATAAGTAATATTAGCGATCTTAAATCTATCAGCAAATTCTTTTTGAAACACTTCTTCAAATAAATCTTTAAATCTTCCATCATAAGCTTTTAAGATAGTATTTTTGGTTGATAAATAAACGGGCCAATTTCTTTGCAGACCGTAATTCATGCAGGATCTCGCAAAATCTCTTATGGAGTCGTCTAAGTTGTACATTGATAAAGCTACACCAGGCCCAGGAAAATTAAAAACTTCAAATTCTTTTTTCTCTTTCCCGTCTTCCGAAGTCCATTTGACTTCCATTTTACCTTTTCCAGGAACTAAAAAATCTGTTGCTCTGTATTGATCACCAAAAGCATGTCTTCCTATAACAATAGGCTGTGTCCATGTGGGTACAAGTTTTGGAATATTTTTACATATAATAGGTTCTCTAAAAACAGTACCACCTAATATGTTTCTTATTGTACCATTAGGAGACCTCCACATTTTCTTTAAATTGAATTCTTGAACCCTATCTTCGTCTGGTGTGATTGTTGCACACTTAATACCAACTCCATATTTGTTTATGGCATTAGCTGAATCAATAGTTATTTGATCTGCCGTTTTGTCTCTACTTTCAACTCCAAGGTCATAATATTTGATGTCTAACTCTATATAAGGAACAATAAGTTTTTCTTTAATAAATGACCAAATTATCCTAGTCATTTCATCACCATCTAACTCAACAATTGGATTTTTTACCTTAATTTTGGACATATAAATATAAATTGATTAAGATCAATATTTATACATATTAGAATAAATTATCAAATTTAAAAAATGCTAAATTCAGTTTTTCCAAAAATTCACAAAGAAGGATATAGATTTTTAGCTATAGCTATAGCTGTAACTTTTGTATGCTTACTTGTTTCAAAAACTCTTGGTTTAATTGCAATGCTAATAACAGTTTGGGTTTACTACTTTTTCAGAGACCCAGATCGTGTTTCGATCCAAGATGATAATTTTCTTGTTAGTCCTGCCGATGGTTTAATTTCTAATATCACAGAAATAGATGGTCCAGCTGAACTTTCTTTAGAAAATAAAAAATTTACCAAAGTTAGTATTTTTATGGACGTCTTTAATTGTCACGTAAATAGAACACCAGTATCAGCAAACATAGAGGAAATACTTTATAAACCAGGAAAGTTTTTGAATGCATCGCTCGATAAATCCAGCGAAGAAAATGAAAGAAACTATTATAGATTAAAAACAAAAGAGGGTGATGAGATCATCATTGTTCAAATAGCAGGTCTTATCGCTAGAAGAATAGTTTGTGAGGTAGCTGTAAACCAAGCAATCGTCCAGGGCGATCGTATTGGAATGATTAGGTTTGGCAGTAGAGTTGATATCTATTTTAACAATAGAAAGTTATTAGCTAAACTAGGACAAAACGTGGTTGCCGGTGAAAGTTTAATAGCAGTTAAATAAAATGGAAAAAAAAAATCCTTTTAATCTTGTTTCCTCAAAAAAAACTAGATTTATTCTTCCAAGTTTATTAACCATAATCGGTGTTTGTTTAGGAATTAGTTCTATAAAATTTTCTTTAGATCAGAATTATAGTTTAGCCGTAATTTTTTTAGTTTTTGCGTCTTTGCTCGATGCTCTGGATGGAAGAATAGCTAGATTAATTAAAGGAACCTCTGAGTTTGGAAAAGAATTGGACTCGTTAACAGATTTTGTAAGTTTTGGAATTGCTCCTGCTTTTATATTGTATTTTTGGGAATTAAAAAACTATGGAAAAATTGGCTGGGCAATAACATTAATTTTTTCCGTTTGTTGTGTTCTGAGATTAGCAAGATTTAATTTGACTAAAATTTCAGAAGAAGCAGAATGGAAATTAAATTATTTTGAAGGCGTCCCGTCACCAGCTGGCGGAGGGTTGATTTTGCTACCATTAATTTATGAATTATCAGAACTTAATTTAGATATAGATATTAAGAGCTTCACTCCATATCTTGTAGTAATCGTTGCTTTACTTTTAATTAGTAAAATTCCAACCTTTTCTTTAAAAAAAATAAAAATATCTAGTGGGCTAACTATTTTTCTACTATTTGGAATCGTTATTATTTTTGTTTCAATAATATTTTTTACCTTTGAAGCCTTATTAGTTTTCGGAATAATATATCTATTATCAATTCCAATAAGTTATTTTTTATATCAAAAAACAATCAAAAAATTAAACACTGACGCAGAAGAAGACCACGAAGATGTTTTGTAATGAAAAAAACAAAAAGAGCAAAAAAAAGCAGAACCTGGGTAATAAAACAACATAGAGATCAATTCTTCAAAAAAGCCAAAGTGTTGGGGTACAGATCAAGAGCGTCATTTAAATTAATTGAATTGAACAAAAAATTTAGTTTCATAAAAAAAAATTCAAATTTATTAGATATTGGATCCACGCCTGGTGGCTGGTCTCAAGTAGCATCTAAAATAATTACTAATGGAAAAATTATTGCCGTAGATATATTGCCGATGGAAACTATAGGTAATGTAAATTTTTTAAATAGTGATTTTTTAGATGAAAAAACGCACGAAAAAATACGAAATATATTCAATAAAAAAATTGATGTTATTATTTCTGATATGGCAGAAAATACGACTGGTAATAAAACTGTTGATTCGATTAGAACCAACAACCTTTGTTCGGAAGTTATAAAATTTTCGTTAAAAATGTTAAGTATTAATGGATCTATGGTCTGTAAACTGTTTATGGGAGAAGATTTTTTAGAAGTAAAGAATTTAGCAAAAAAATATTTTAAAAATGTTGAATTTTTTAAACCTGAATCAAGTAGGAACGAATCAAAAGAAACTTATATATTTTGCTCTTTATTAAAGACTTTATAAATTTTTAAGATTGTATATAAGTGTATATGGAAGTAATCAAAGAAGCTTTAACATTCGATGATGTACTATTGGTGCCGAGATATTCTTCTGTCCTTCCCTCAGAAACAAATTTAAATATAGATCTAGGAAATAATTTAAAATTAAAAATTCCTTTTTTATCTTCAGCAATGGACACAGTGACAGAGTCTAATATGGCAATAGCTATAGCTCAGAAAGGTGGTTTAGGTATCATACATCGCAACCTAACAATTAGTGAGCAATTTAAAGAAATTGAAAAAGTAAAAAAAAAAAACTTGATAGTAGGTGCGGCCGTAGGAACTGCTAATGAAGATTTAACAAGAACTAAATATATTTTAGATGCTGGAGTCGATTTGATAGTTATAGATACTGCTCACGGTCATAGTGAGAAAGTTGTAAAAACTCTTAGCAACATTAAAAAAATAAGATCAAAAGTTCCTATTTGCGTTGGAAATATCGCTTCAGGCGAAGCAGCCTTAAAATTATACAATGAAGGAGCGGATATTTTAAAAGTTGGAATTGGTCCTGGCTCAATTTGCACAACCAGAATGATAGCTGGTATTGGCGTTCCCCAAATTACTGCGGTGTTAGATGTTAAAGAAAATATGAAAAATAAAAAAATCAAAATTATTTCTGATGGAGGAATAAAATTTTCAGGAGACATTGTAAAAGCATTAGCAGCAGGAGCCGACGCTATAATGATGGGTTCAATTTTTGCGGGAACAGACGAAAGTCCCGGAAAAAAATTTAAGTTTAAAAATAAATTTTATAAATCTTACAGAGGCATGGGGTCAATAGGAGCTATGTCTGCTGGTTCTTCTAATAGGTATTTTCAAAAAAACCACAAAGATAAATCAAAATTTGTTCCAGAAGGCGTGGAAGCTAGAGTACTTTATAAAGGCTCTATGGAAGAAATTTTATATCAGCTACAAGGTGGTCTTAGATCTTCAATGGGTTATATTGGTGCCAAAATGATTAAAGAAATTAAAAAAAAAGCAAAGTTCGTTAAAATCACAAAAGCAGGATTTTACGAAAGTATGGTACATAGCGTAGAAACAGTCAAAGAAACAAAAAATTATAAATTATGAAAAAAAATATTTTAACTATTTTGGTGTCATTAATTTTATTTAATCTTAATCATATTTCTGTCAGTGCTAAAAATTTATATTTTGACGAAGGAAAAAAACTTTTTGACAATAAAAATTACATTGACTCAAAATTTTATTTTGAAAAAGATATTGTTTTTAACCCTAAAAGTGAAAATTCCTACCTTTACCTTGCTAAAATTTTTAAAGAAGAAGAAAATGATAGTTTAGAGAAAAATAATTTAAACACTGTATTGTTGCTTAACCCAAGAAACGAAGAAGCAATTTATCTCTTAACGCTACTTAGTATCAAAAATTCAAATTTCTCAAAAGCAAAAGAACTCATAGGCACGTTGAATTTAGTTTGTAAAAAAATGTGTTCATCCAATCTAGAGCTACAATCAAAACTCGATAGTTCATTAAAAAGTGAATGAATCAAAATATAAACAAAGATAAAATTATTATTATTGATTTTGGCTCCCAGGTAACAAAATTAATTGCAAGAAGAATTAGAGAATTTTCTGTTCTCTCTGAAATACTAACAATAAACGATTTAAAAAAAAAAAATATTTTTCAAAATGTTAAAGGTATTATTTTATCTGGTGGTCCCTCAACAGTTACAAAAATCTTATTTCCAAAAATACCGAATGAAATATTTAATTTAAACATTCCCATTCTAGGTATTTGCTACGGTCTGCAGTTAATTGCCAAACAATTTAAAGGTAAAGTTAAAACAAACGTAAAAAAAAGAGAATTTGGCAGAGCTATTTTGACTAAAACAAAAAATTCATTATTAACAAAAAATTTTTTTAAAAAAAATAAATCTATAGTGTGGATGAGCCATCAAGATTATGTGTATAAACTTCCTGTAGGATTTTCAAAAATTGCCCAAACCGATCAATCTGAAATGACAATTATAGAAAATAAGCAAAAAAAAATATACGGCATTCAATTCCACCCTGAAGTCACGCACACTCAAAATGGAAATGTTATTTTTAAAAATTTTATTTTTGATATTTGTAAAACTAAGAAACAGTGGAAATTAGTTTCTGAGAAGATAAGAATTATAAAAGAAATAAAACAAACTGTCCAAAAAGATAAAGTTATCTGCGCATTATCCGGTGGTGTTGATAGTAGTGTGGTTGCTTTGTTAATTCACAAAGCTATAGGTAAAAATTTAAAGTGCATAATGGTTGATACAGGAATGATGAGAAAAGATGAGTTTAAATCTACTTATAAAATTTTTATAAATAAATATAAATTAAACGTCAAAATACTTTATGCATCAAAAATTTATTTTAAAAAACTTAAAAATATTATCGACCCTGAGAAAAAAAGAAAAATTATAGGAAGTTTATTTATTAAAATATTTGAAAAAGAGGCTAAAAAATATAAAAATGTTAAATTTTTAGCTCAGGGCACTTTATATCCAGATATTATTGAAAGTAGATCAGTTACTGGCAGCAAAACATCTAAAATAAAATCACACCACAACGTAGGTGGCCTACCTAAAAAAATGAATTTAAAATTAATAGAACCTTTAAAGGAATTTTTTAAAGACGAAGTAAGAGAGCTTGGTACCGCTGTTGGGTTAACTAAAGAAATATCCCAAAAACATCCTTTCCCTGGTCCGGGATTAGCTATAAGAATAGTTGGAAATATAACACCTGAAAAAGTTAAAATTTTACAAGAAGCTGATTATATTTTTATCCAACAGCTTATTAAAAACAATTTGTACGATAAAATTTGGCAAGCTTATGCTGCTTTGTTACCAGTCAAGACAGTTGGTGTTATGGGTGATTCAAGAACCTACGAATATATTTGTTTAATTAGAGCGGTGATTTCTGAAGACGGCATGACAGCAAATTATTTTAATTTTCCAAAATTTTTTTTAGATGAAATTTCTAATAAAATTATAAATGGTGTGAAAGGTATTAACAGAGTTGTTTATGACATAACCTCAAAGCCACCAAGCACTATTGAACTTGAGTAAATAATGAAAAAAAATATTTTAAAAATAATAAATTACAAAAACAATAAACCCTTAGTGTGCCTCACCGCCTACTCTAAACCTATAGCTAAAATTGTAGATAAGTATTGTGATATTGTTTTAGTAGGAGACTCCTTAGCTACCGCTATGTACGGTATGGAAAACACACATCAGGTTACTCTTGAGACAATGATACAACATGGAATAAGCGTTAAATCTAATCTCTCAAAAGCTTTATGCGTTGTAGATATGCCAACTAATTCATACAGAACTATTAAAGAAGCTAAAAAAAATGCAATATTAATCATTAAGAAAACTAAATGTGACGCGGTTAAAATAGAATGTAATGGAAAAAATTTTGAGATCATAGAAAGCATAGTTAAAATAGGCATCCCAGTAATGGGACATATAGGTTTTACGCCCCAGCATTACAAAAATTTTAGAGTACATGGACTGCTAGAAAAAGACCGTCTTAAATTAATAAATGAAGCAAAAAAAAATGAAAAGGCTGGTGTGTTTAGCATAGTTTTAGAATGTGTTACTGAATTTGTTGCTAAAGAAATTACCAGTACATTGAAAATACCAACAATAGGTATTGGTGCTTCCGTACATTGCGATGGACAAATTCTTGTTACAGATGATATGCTTGGATTAAGTGGTTTTTATCCACGATTTGTAAAAAAATTTGTAAGATTAGATAATATTATTGAAAAAGGAGTTCAAAAATATAATAAAGCTGTGTTAAATAAAAAATTTCCCGGTAAAAAAAATACTTTTTAATTTATGACTGATAAAATATTAAAAAACAATTTTCAAAATAAAACTTTAAACTTTATAAAAAAAAATTTAAAAAAATTAATAATTGTATTTATGCTTTTAGTTATTTTATTATTTACATACTTCCTGTATCAAAATTTACAAAAAAGAAACGAAATAAAACTTTCTCAGAATTACACTCAAGCTTCTATTCAGTTTAAACAAAAAAAAATAAATAAAAGTAAATTATTACTAGAAAGCATTATCGACAAAGGTCATAAATTTTACTCACCTCTAGCGCTTTATTTTATTATTGACAATAATTTAGAAACCGACCCTTTAAAAATAATTAATTTTTTTGATAAGATTATAAATATTGGATCTATAGACAATGAAAACTTGAATTTAATTAAAATAAAAAAAACTATTTTTTTATTTAGCACAGGAGACGAAGAATTAATAATAAAAACACTAAATCCTGTCATTAATTCTGATTCTGTTTGGCGTAATATGGCTATCACATTAATATCAGATTATTTTATTTCCAAAGACCAAAAAATAAAAGCAAGCGAATACATTCAATTATTAAACAATAAGATAGATAAATAATTTACAATGAAAAGATTATTATTAATCTTTGTTACCACAGTAATTGTATCTTGCTCATTTGATAATAAAACTGGAATATGGAAAGATGCATCAAACATACCTATAGACAATCAAAATCCAAAATCAATTGAAGACAATAATTCAAACCCAAGGTATGAAGATATTTTTATAAAAAATAAAACTTACAATGAAGAGAAAGACCCCTTTAATGCTTTCAATGCAAAAATTGAAGCTCCTTTAAAAGCAACAAATTGGCCTGAAACATATGGAGTTCCAACTAATAATATCTCTAATTTTTCCTATAGTGCTGAAAAAAAATTGGTATTTAGAAGTCGTAAATTAAGTAAACTTTCATCAAATAAAAACAACTCAAATGAAAATATTATTTTCTATAAAAAAAATTTAATTTCACACGATCAGAAAGGGACAATTTTTATTTATTCATTAGATTTAAAAAAGAAAATATTTGAGTATAATTTTTATAAAAAGAATTTTAAAAAATTTGATAAAAAAATTTACTTGTTAGAAAATGAAAATGTTTTATACGCAGCTGATAATCTTGGTTATTTATATGCGATTAATTTAGATGACTACTCTATTATTTGGGCAAAAAATTACGGAATACCTTTCAGATCTAATTTGAAATTTGCAAATAACCAAATTTTCTTAGCAAATCAAGATAACGTTATTTACTCTGTTAACACAAAAACAGGCGATAAAGAATGGCAATTTGCAACGAGCCTTACTTTTTTGAAAACTAATTTTCAAAATAATTTTGCATTAGATTTAATAAATAATAACTTATTTTTTCTAAATACTAATGGTGAACTTTATTCTATTAATTATTTAAATCAAAAAATTAATTGGTTTCTAAATTTTAAAAAATCTTCTTCAGTTACAGATACAGAACTATTTTTAAGCCATCCTATTGTTATTAAAAATAATAATTTATTTATATCTACAAAAAATGCAGTATTAAGTTATGACGTTTTGACTGCTTTCAAAAAATGGGATCTACCTGCGGAAATAACTATAAAGCCTATTGTAACATTAAATTACACGTATGTTGTTTTAAAAAATGATCTTCTGATTTGCTTAGATATTAATGGTAATGTTGTATGGTCCAAAAATATCTTTGGAAGCATAGAGGAAAAAATAAAGAAAAAGTTTGACTCTATTATTGATTTCAAAATAGTAAATAGTGAAATTAATATCTATTCATCAAATGGATACTTGTTATCTTTTAATCCTAGCGATGGTAGTTTAAACAATTTAAACAGAATTAGTAAAAGTGGAATTAATTCAAAAATATTTTTTTTAAACAATAAAATGTTTTTTTTAGATAATCGCAACAGGTTATTAAAATTTAATTAATTTAATTATTAGATTTAGAACTCAACAATGATAGTTGAGTTATTTTCCCTTTATCCAATGAGTCTGTGGGCTTTACTGGATACTCACCTGTAAAATAGTGATCACTTAATTGAGGATATAATTTATTTCTTTCTCCGAAACCTAAAGCTTTGTACAGACCCGCTAAACTTAAAAATTTTAAAGACTTAGCATTTATATAATCGCACATTTCCTGATTATTTTTACCGCTCGCTAACAATTCTTTTTTTGTTGGCATGTCAACACCATAAAAGTCAGGAAAAAGAATTTCAGGACAGGCTATCCTTACGTGCACTTCTTTAGCTCCTGCGTCATATAACATTTTAACTATTTTATGACATGTGGTTCCTCTGACTAAAGAATCATCAACTAAAATAATTGATTTATTTTTTACTAAGGTTTGAGTTGCATTTAATTTTAATTTAACTCCAAAACTTCTAATGCTTTGAGTTGGCTCAATAAAAGTCCTACCTACATAATGATTTCTTATAAGACCTAGTTCAAAACTTTTTTTTGTATACTGACTGTAGCCAAGCGCTGCGGGAACCCCAGAATCTGGTACTGGTACAACTAAATCAGCATTTAAATCTGTTTCCTTAGCAAGTTCTTCACCCATTTTTTTTCTAAACTCATATGCACAACGA
>MDTF01010064.1_pt1 | contig 10729 bp, 9 predicted proteins | sample 811191 | NCBI WGS metagenome assembly MDTF01 (sample SAMN05326649, study PRJNA326480) | marine metagenome | isolation source: seawater | place: Southern Ocean | collected 2011
AAAGAAAAACAATAAAAAACGAAAAAGAAAAACAATAAAAAACAAAATTGAAATGAGCCAAGGCGGGCTTTTTTTCACGCATTTTTACCGAAATACGCAAGGTCACCCCGATTTGAATCTGTTGAATGTGTAACATGGCAATCCGCACTATAAATCGCTTGGATTACCAGCAAAATCTCTCCACACAACCAGATAAGAAGTCGTTATACGGAGAGATATTCCCCCCATTCACCATGATTAAGGAGATGTTTGATATGCTTCCGGCATCTTCCTTTACAGACCCGAACGCCAACTGGCTAGACCCAGGCGCTGGCACCGGGTTCTTCTCGATCTTTCTCTTTTGGAAGTTAGATATCGGTCTAGTCTCCGCAATACCAGAGAGAAATGCGCGTCACGACCACATCATCCAAAATATGCTTTATATGATTGAAATTCAAGAGGACAATGTAACGCATTTGCGTAAATTATTTGGTGCGGACGCGAATATTGTGTGCGAGGACTTTACGAACCATGCCGGGACACGAACATTCGACTACGTCATTGGTAATCCGCCATACAACTCAAACGGCACGAAGAAGGTGCCCACAAATGGAGGCAAAAGCAAGAAAAAAGACGGAACCACCATATGGGTCCCATTCATCAAGACGTCCATTTCTCTCTTGAAATCGGGCGGCAACCTCCTTGTCATCGTACCTTCCATTTGGATGAAGCCCGACAAGGCAAAAACCTACCACTACTTGACCTACTACCAGATAGAGATGCTGCGATGCCTGACCAACACGGAGACAAACCGCGTGTTCTCATCGGAGGCCCAAACACCCACGTGCTACTTTTGGCTCGTCAACCAACCGACCGGAGGCGGGGACATCAACAATCGGCGGATGCGCCTTTACGACCGAGACCGAAAGGCATACGTCCACTACCCACTCAAGCCACACGCACCCATACCCGTATTTGGTGCGGCCATTGTTGCTAAACTGATGCCCTTTGTCGAGGCGCTCGGACACCTCCGCGTCATCAAAACCAACCTACCCCGTCGAGGCATCACCCTAGTCAACGCCCCCGACAGTGCACACCCCTTTCCAAACATTCGAACCGCCGTATTAGAAGGGGTCTCCCCACGACTCGTCATCAACTACAGCAACCGACCGCTCAACCACCACGGAGAGTGTAAGTTGGTGCTGCCCCACAAAATGTATGGGTTCCCCTACATCGACGCGAACGGCAAGTTCGGCATCTCCAACCGCGACAACTACGTGATTGCGGGGCGTTCGCTAGAGGAGCTCGAGCTCTTGTGCGAGGTGTTTTCGACGAAAACCGCGCTCTACCTCTTCGAAGCCACCCGATACCGTATGAAATACTTGGAGCGCTACGCGTTTGAACTCATTCCCGACCTCTTCCAGTTGGAGGATGAACTCGAGCGACCAATCACTGATGCGACTCTTGCGTCATTGTTCGGTTTTGATGCGGAAGACATCCACAGCATCAACACCTTGCATCGTAAAGACTACGATTTTACTTACAAAGAAACGTAGATGCGCCGTTGCTCAACAGGAAGACGCTGGTCACGATGACCATGTCGTAATAGACCGCGTTGAACCCGGCTTTGCGAAACCACCTCGCAAAGAAGGACGAATTGGGAGGCTGACGCAAGAAGAGCGTCATGAATCCAGACGAGAGCAGCATGGTCGTTGCGGCCACAACAATTGCCTTTTGAATCTGCGTCTTTGCCCCTAGCGCGCGGGCACCATAACCGGCAATGCGAAGATAGGCGAAGATGAGGAAAAAATCTAAGAGGAAACTTTGCGCGGCATTGTCGTAGTAGTATTCGTTCACCAACTTGGATGCGCCGGTGATACGTTCTGGTATCTTGAACACGTACACCACGAGAAGGGTCGCCGCAAAGAAACCTGCCGTATAACTCTTGATATCATCGGTAATAACACTGCTGAGTGACATGTAATATAAACAACGATAATAAATCTCAGAAAAATTGACTTTGATTTTTTGAAATTACAAATGACAAAACATTGATAATGGCTACTACTACTATCACTTCTAAAATGTGGCGTAATTTGCGTGTTCATGTTGAGGAACCTCATTTCGTTGTCGTAACCATGACCGCCGGCAAAACTATGGTTCGCAACCATGTTTACTCGTATGAAGATCAGATTAAGCAACGTCTGGATGGGTCTCTCGAGGTGTTTTATAAAGGGACCAAAACAGGTATAGACGATGAACATCTAATAACACCGATTGAGAGAAAATATCCCTTCAAAGTGTACTATAGGAAGAAAACCGGATCATTCACGTTCTTAGGGGTCGCAACTGATGTTACGTTACATACACGTCGAACTCGCGACCAGCCGTTGGTTATTCGCATGGTGATAAGAAATGTCTCCGAACGTCCTGTTACAAGATATATCGAGGGGTTTGCACCATATAAGCATGATGTGATGATTCATGCTGGGGTTCTAGATCAAGAAGGCAAAATGCTAATAAACATGAACAGCAAATCGCTAGTAAAGGGATTCTTGTCCACTGTATGAATGAAGAGAAAAAGAGTCAAAAAATATAGATGGTCCTACTAAGGATTTTTTCTATATGGTTGTTTACAGCCTATCCATCGACCGTATGCGACCAGCCGTTGGTTATTCGCATGGTTATACTAAATATTAAACCTTTATGTTTTTCTTATTAGTTTTCTTATTAGTTTTCTTATTTTTCTTATTTTTCTTATTAGTTTTCTTATTTTTTCTGTTTTTCTTATTAGTTTTCTTATTTTTTTTAGTTTTATTTAATTTTTTTATGAATTTTGGATTCTCTTTTAAAAACTTTTCATAGTCATTCATAGTATTAATAAAATTTTTAAGGTTTATTTTTTCTTCTTTTGAAGTATATTTTTTTGAATCTGCTTTCCATATTTTTAATGTGAGTGGGCTAGCTAAATTAATACAATGTTTAAGAGAACATTTGCTTCGTTGGTTTTGTATAACACCTGCTTCATTATATGTTTTTTTCCAATTTTTTGAACGTTTAAGGTATTGATTAGTCAATTTTTTATTATGAGCATTACTTTTTTTAATTATACTACTGCAATTTTTATTCAAACAATCTTGCATTTCTTGTATTTTTTGAAATCCACTCATCTTCACTATTTCCTTCATATTTATATAATACTGAAATATTATATAACAATAAAATTGAATTATATTGGTGTATATTTTTATTATACACCAATCTATGCATATTATAGCTACAACGCGTTTCAATAGCGAAACGTGGAAACAGAATAAGTCCTGGCGGAAAAAGAATAAGTGGACCGGATGCATATACGGAACACCCAAGCAAGTGAGCGACTCTCATAATGCCGACGTTCCTATCTTTGTTCTTGAAATGCGCAACGATAAGAACAAAATACGCGGCGTCGGTCTGGTAAGGAACGCACCCGTTTTGAAACAGTATCATCGCATTTACGAGGACCGAAACTATAACCGCTTCACATACAAGAGCGAATATCGTGTTTCGCGATTTAAAATGACCAAGGCGGAGAAGAAAATCATCAGACTGCTCGACATAGCGCTGTTCAAAGGTTCACGCCACTTGAAACGCGGACAAGGAATCATTGCGGTGCCAGACCGCATTGCCAACACCACTCATATCGATCTGCGAATGTTCTTCCGAACAATGTTCAAGACGAGGTTTGGTAATGTTGCCGAGGGAGATAGAAAATGAATGTTCTTGTTGTTAGTTATGCTGCTGCCTTTGCTGCTGCCTTTGATGCTGCCTTTGCTGCTGCCTTTGCTGCTGCCTTTGCTGCCTACCTTGTCAAAAAAATAAAATGCTTATTGTTTGGTTTTACGAGTATATTTATTTTTAGGTTTCTTTCTTTTAGATTTATTTTTACGCTTTCTTTCGGTTTTTCTTCGCTTACTCTTCTTCTTTTTTGTCTTTTTGCGACTCTTGCCGCGGCGACCACCTCTACGTGCGAAATTCGTAGTACGAGCCCTATTGGAAAGATGTTTTACTACATCATCACCTTGTTTACTCGCCTCACTACCGGAACTCTGTCCCTTTGCTGCATTTAAAATTTTTAATGCGATATAATCATCCACATATGGATCTAATCCAGCATCATGATATACATATAAATTACCTTTACTTAATATAGCAGCTAACCCTTTTTCCCATGCTGAAGCACATATACCATGATTAAATAAATTCATTAAATCGGCATAATGTTTATCAGCGGTAAGTTCATCTTCATCCGCATATGTATATAACATTTTTGCTGTAGTATATCCATCATATTCTATTGCGCCGGGACTTCCAACTTCCTGTAAAGATTCTAATATCAAAGCACTTAATGGTGCCATTAAATGGGAATGTGTATCCGCATTTAATGCGCTATTCCACATACTATATAATGTAGTATAAACCGGTTCCTGCCCTCCTGTCTTGCCTTCACCATAATTAGGATTTTTATTACTATCACAATGTGATATAATAGCATTCATTTTATCATTTATTTCTTGTGAAAATTTATCACTTGATTTGACTTTTTTTGCCAGAACTGACTCAAAAGTAATAATAGCTCCACCTTTTCCTTCTGATTTTTGTGCCATATCTGCTAATCCAAATTGACGGTAAAAAGCACCATCATTGGTAGCTGTTCTTGATGTTAAAAATGCTGCTACTGCGATATTATGAACATCCCGAGCAACTTGATCATACTTAGATATAAGAGGGGCCCATTGCTCTACAAATTTATATTTAGGACACTCACTTGTAGGAACGGGAAATATTTGACAGCCATTATTTTCTAACATTTCTACACCTTCAGAGGCAATATTAAAATCAAAAGGTGTTGTTCCTCCCATTACATAAACAGGAGAACTCTTAATTTCGCTTAAAAGAGAACTACAATCTTTATTAAAAAATTTAAAACAAACTTGTCCAATAATTAATACTGTATCATTTGCCTTTGTTACAAATTTCTCAACAGTATCAATTGAATAAGGATCTATACCTGTATCTAATACAACTGTTTCTTTGGCTCCTGTCATTTCTAAGGGTGGTGGGACCCCAAGTCCCTCTTCAGGATTAAATGACACCGCGCCTTCCAAAGCAACTTTATTATCTAAATTAGGACAAGTTGCCTGAGCAATACACGCTCTCAATCTTCTTGTAAGTTCATTACCAGCAACTGCTGCTGTAATAACTGAATTTATACTTATACTTGATGCCATTATATTATATATGAATATAAAAATTATAATATGGCATTTTAAATGTTCAAAGGTGTAATACATTCATAAATTTTCGCAGACTCATCATTCGCGAAACATCCTCTCTTTTGAGCAACACCGATAAATCCTACAATCCTACAATTACATTTAAAGCCGCGTTTTGGTCACTAATCATAGCATCTACTAACTTGCTCTTGGGAAGGAGCCACTGTTTGCTGTGAAGCGTTAGAAACAATCTCTTTTTTAGCACTCATTATAATTAAAATCTATTATGATGAGTTTTAAGTTATTATTGGCATGTTCTCCATGCCTTTGCGTGCGGAACGGATGCTGAACTTTTGCTGTTTCATTTCCCATCCTTCGACATCGATTTGGTCGACCTTGACGTGATAGCTGATGCTGATATTGGCGAACTGCTCGTTGCTGTATTCGCACAAGGTCTTGTAGTTTTTTATTTGCTGACCCAGTTCGAGGGTGTATTCAATCCCCTGCTTCGCGTCGTTCGCGAGATTCGTGAACACTTCGATGCCCACCACGCTGAGTAGCTCGTATATGTGGAGAAGTTCCACTTGCTGCTCATTCTTATGTTCGATCGCGTATACCTGCGACGCAAGGTCCTCTTTCGATAGATCGCCTAATATGTAATTCACTCGCAGCATCTTGACTGTATTTTCGTGCTCGTCATCCGCAGCACGCTGCCGAGCAATCGGTAACGAATGATGCGTAATGTGGGACACTAGTTGGTGAAGTGAAAGCAAGAGGTCGCGCTTGTAGCTCTGGACGGTATTCTTACGCACCCGTTTCACACCCTTCCATTTGTTTGCGCAGCACGGACCTTCGCAATGGGAGCACTCTGCCACGTCTTCGCGCGCACCAAACTCAATGGCGAGTATATCCGGACTATTCTCCACCACCTTTCCTGGTATCACAATTCGTGGCAACCTCTGGTATCTCTGGCGAAGAGGATGACGGTGCGGAAGATGACTTTGATTGTCGTGGTAGACGTAAATGTAAACACCATCGCCCACCATTGCCTCCATCTTCGGGAAGATGTTGGTTTGTAGTTGCTCGAAATTACAGAGTCCTCCGCACAGGACATCGCCTGGAGCGCGCGGGATTATTCCGTTATTTTGGTTTCGCTTGTGCTGGTAGAAGTGCGGGTTGTGGACGCGCCCATTGTCGATGTTTCCAGTATTCCAACTGAACGCGGTGTGGCACTCGACACCCCACATTTGGTCGCACCCGTCTATCTTGGAGATGCGCGTTCCGCACGCCGGGCACGGTTTGGTGTCCTTACGGATCATCTCGGCCGATTTTACATTGTCTTCATTGCACGTGTGCTCGGCATCCTTGTCGGTTCCTATGATCTCGAGGCACTTCGGGCACGCGTGGGTCGAGCACAGTTCGCACTTGTATTGGGTGGAGAGGAACCCGCGACAATCTGCCCCCGGACACGGCATGATGAAGCGTTTCTTCTCCTTCTTCTCGGCATCGGCCGCGCCCACCTCCTCTGCTGCTCCCGGGCGCAACGCATTCCTCTTGTGGACTTCTGCCGCGCGCAAGTGACGTAGTCTCTTGATGTCTTTTGCGCGTTTCTTGAGAGTCAGTGCCTGAATCTGCTTTTCCAGCACATCCATCTCCGTGAAATACACGGCGCTTTTGGCTCGCTCGCTCTTTTCTTTATCCTTGTGCCCCTTGGAGATTTGCGCGGTTTCCATCGTGTCCGGAAGCTTGCTGACCTCGCGTTCCAGTAGCCGCTTCTTCTTGTGCTCGGCATACTCCTTCTCGACGAACGAGCGGTTTAGGTTCATGACAAGGAAATTCGTCGGCCACTCTTTCTTGCAAGACATGCAGTGTGCCTCGCCTGCCGAGTTCAGGATGTACTGGCGCATACATGTTTTGCACGCTCGGAAATCGCACTCGGTATACATGCATTTCACACACTCGTGCGTGGTCCGGTTGAAAGGTTCGCAGCAAATATCGCAGCAGGAAGCCATGATTGATTGTTGGTTTATGTGTCTATTCTATGTGAGAGATTTCTCATTCAATTTTTTCCGAATTCTCGTATCAAAAGGCATAAAAGAAAATAGCGCAAGTTATATATTATGGATGGTGTAGATATGAATCTTGATAACTATAGCATAGACGACCTGTTCCAAATAATGGGTCTCGAACCCGATTCGTCGCCCGAACAAATACACAACAACGCGAATACCACCATTGCCCGTATGACATCGGAGGGCAAACCAGACATGGCAATGTTTTTGGAGAACGTCAAGAAAAAACTTCTTACAGAGGCAAGCATGGATGATGACACCGAGGAAGAGGATGACGGCACGGAAGATGACGGCACGGAAGATGACGGCACAGAGGATGACGGCACAGAGGAAGAAGATGGCGGCGCGGATGAAACCAAGAAAGCAGAGAGAAAAGAGGACACCATCAAAAAGGATGCGAATGCGAATGTGAAGGAGGACGAAGATTTGGTGAACTCCTTTTTCAACCAGGAGCGAACTAGGAACGTCACCCAGGTGATAAGTTTCGACACCCGATTCCGTCCCAACTATTACGGGACCACGTCCACATCGTTCACGATTGATCTGCCGGAGGTCCAGAAGAAGGTGGTCAGTATGCGGATTGCGTCCATTGAGATGCCGATGACACACTATTCCGTGTCTCCGCGGTTGGAAAACAATTCGATGCTGGTGGTTTGCGAAGATACTTCGTATAACACCGATCTTTCTCTGAATGATAATGGAGTCGTTTATCAATACAATAACGATGAACTCGCAGAGGATTTTCACATTGAGGCCAAGAAAAAGGCGTGGTTAGTGAAACTGACCGACGGGAATTACGACACAACTTGGTCCAGTGACACTCGTCTTTCAAGGACCGAAAATATGATGAATGACGCGCTAAGTTTGGCAAAGCCGGGGGCGATTAATGCGACCGGAAGATTTGCAAGGTTCAGTGACCCGTTAAACAATTACCTGAATAGTGTACATGTTCAAGCGGATTCAAGCGGCAATATAGAGAATCCAAACGGCGACCTTCGCTATACGATCGACCGCATCAGCAAAAAGAGCGTCTTTGCAGGTGGACGAACTAGCGGCACATATACAGATACCTCTTCCAATCTCCTGAAAATATCGGAGTTGCGGTTCAATGTGGATGGCGATGGGAACGTTGATACAACCGCAAATATTCAATCCAAACTCGGGTGGACTTTAGGGTTTCGAGGTGCAGAATATAAAATGGGTGGCGACAACATTCAAACGGTCACCCCTATATCGGCAGTTTCTGAAGGGGTTCCTTTCTTGTCGGGGACTCGGTATGCTTTTCTCTCCATCAACGACTATCAGAACAACGCTCGCCCTTCGTTTTTGGTGGCCTATGGAGATTCGACCAAGACCGACAACATTATGGCGCGCATCAACCTGGCTTATGGTCAGAACCTGCATCAACGCGATTCGGGGTTCACGACCAACAGCAATCGCAAGCGCGAATATTTTGGCCCGGTCGATATTCAGCGCCTCACGATCCAGTTGAAGGACGAGTTTGGTCGGATTATTGACCTCAACAATATGGACTGGTCATTCACGCTTGCTTTCGAAAAGAAATTCAAGTAGTCAGGGTTTAAAAAAAATAACCTCCAAATTATATAAATGAACCTCTCGGAACTGAATCTTGACGTAAACACATATACGGACGCCCGTTTACAGAAGAATTTCGGGTTGCCCGATAACTATACGAAAGAGGATGTGGTCGGAGCAACGAATCGTTTAGCCAGTGTTGCTTCCGCCAGTTTAGGACCGGAAGAAGAGGAGGCCTTCAATGGCTTCCTCCGCGCGGCCGAAGAGCGTCTGTTAAAAAAGAAGATGGTGGAATCCTCGTCTCCCGCGTGGACGGACGCAGTAGGGCACATGGACCCGAACGACCTCCTTCCGAGCGACCGCGAGTTGACCATCATCCCCGAGCAAGCCACGCAAATCCAAACGCGGTCGCAAGGAACCGGGGTTGTCGCAACCGTCCCGCCACCGCCGCCACCGCCGCCGCAACAAGCAGCGGTGCGCGCGCGCGAACCCACGGCTCCGGGACCGGCGTCCGACGACGCATACGCCCGTGTCAATAACGATATTGTCATTCCACTTCCGGTTCCGCCGCAGCCCCACGCCGAGCGTTGGCCAGAGGCGACCCTCAAAAACATCACCTCGCGCATCGTGTCCATCGACAGCCAATACCGACAAAACATCGCCACCGTACGAGGAGACGGACAATTAGGTGTTAGCGGTGCCCCCAAGGAGAAGGAACCCGCGTTCAACTCGGACTTCACCATTGACCTCTCGGAGCCTCTTACAAACGTGGTGTCGTTGAAACTTTACTCGATTCAGGTTCCCACCACGTGGTATGCGTTCGACCACCACCTTGGCAACACAAGCTTCTCGAGGGAGGTCAACGGGACCAGCGCGAAGAACATTAAACCAGGTAACTACGATTTGTCCGGACTAACGCAGGCGATTATCGCAGAGGACCCAAACCTGACCTTTACCATTGACAATGCGACAAATATCGTTGACATATCGGCAACTGACGCAACTAAAAAAGAGTTCGTCTACTATAAAGAAGGTGGTCTTGAAGATGCTTCTAACTCGTGCGTTGGTGGCACATTTATCAACCAAAATCTCGGGTGGAATTTGGGGTTGCGATAAGCACCAGACGCATCGGGGATTGCTTCTGCGCCATTGACGACTAAAATCACCGCCGACGTCCCAGCGAACACATACGGTCCCAAATACTTCATGCTTGCGCTCGACGACTTCAACCAAAATCATCACAACAAGGGGTTGGCGGCGATGACCGACAACTATGCTCCCATTTCGGCAATCCAGACATCGAAAAACTTTGTGAACGGAACGAAGATCACCAAAGCCCAAAAGTTTTCGCAAAACGCGCAGTTGGGATACGATGGTGCTGGTCTTGTCAAGAAGACGACGTCGCGCACACCGGGACCGCGGACGAACGACATCTTTGCGATGGTCCCGTTGAAAGGCATCACCGCGCTTCGCAATAGCGGCGAACCGTTTATTGAGTATGATTTCGCGCTCCAAAGCAACTTGCGAACCTACTCGAACCCGGTGGATATCGAACGGATGCGCATTCGTCTTTTGGACGACAAGGGAAATCTGGTGAACTTGCACGACAACGATTGGTCGTTCTCGTTGGTGGTCGAGCAGGTCAATTAGGAGTTAATGAAAAATATATTAAGGAACAATGAGTTTAGAAGAGATTCGCAACCGATCCTTCCAAATTTATGCGCTTTCTAATTATTATCTTGCGGGAATATATAATGCCGAAAAACACAGGTGGAAGAAAAGCAAGTGCCAGATCCGCGGCATTCAGACCGGGAGGAAACTCGTCGACGAACCACAAACCTTTATTCGATATGAACGTCATGTCGTTACACGCCAGGAAAAACGTGA
>MDTF01014635.1_pt1 | contig 10727 bp, 10 predicted proteins | sample 811191 | NCBI WGS metagenome assembly MDTF01 (sample SAMN05326649, study PRJNA326480) | marine metagenome | isolation source: seawater | place: Southern Ocean | collected 2011
ACATGGATTTTTTTAAAATTGCGCTTATATAAGTCTTCTCAAATATACTATTGTGGAAAGAATAATTACTAAATCATTTGCTAGACTAATGGGGCGAGGAACTCATAGAGGATTCATAACCTTTGATGAGTTAAATAAATCCTTAGGTAAAAGAAACCTTTCAAATGATAATTTAGAACAAGCATTTATCCATATCTTGGATGAAAAAGTTGCTCTAGTAGAAAAAAAATCTGATTTTAAAGTTTTAAGAAAAAAAGAATCATCAAAAGAAGAAAGCAAAACTATCGAAAAAAGTGATGATCCAATAAGAATGTATCTACGAGAAATGGGTGGAGTTGAGCTTCTATCTCGTGAAGGAGAAATAGCGATTGCTAAAAGAATAGAAGCTGGAAAAGATGTAATGCTAATTGCATTGGCACAAAGCCCAATTACAGCACAACAATTTTTTGAATGGGATGAAAAACTTCAAAAAGATGAAATTTTAGTTAGAGAAATTATAGACATTGATACAAATTATATGGAAGACGAAAATACAGGACCAAGTGCAAAACAAAGAAATTCTGGAGAGACGGATAAAAATGAAGAGGGATCTAATAACAGCGACGATTCTGATGATGAATTTAATCCAACTCTTGCCGCAATGGAAACTGAGATAAAACCTAAAGTTTTAAAAACAGTTAATACTCTAACTAAAGAATACGGCAAATTAATTAAATACCAAAAAGAAAAATTAAATTGTATTTTAAATGTGGTAAATTTTTCACCTGCAAAAGAAAAGGGATATGAAAAAATTGTAAGTGATATTTTAGAAAATATAAAATCACTTCAATTATCACCATCTGTATTAGAAGACTTGGTTCAAAAACATTATATTGAAAACAAAAAAATTATTTCACTAGAAGGAAACCTTTTAAGACTAGCAATGGATCAAAAAATACCAAGAAATGAATTCATTAAATTTTATATAGGTAATGAAATTAATCCAAATCTTAAAAGATTTCTAGATACTAACCCAATGTGGAAACAATTTTTTTCTAAAAATAAAGATGAATTTAAAAACATCAGAGAAAGATTAATAGAAATAAGTCACAAGTTGGGAATGTCTGTAACAGACTTTAAAAAATTGGTTAGTAGAGTTCAAAAAGGTGAAAAAGAATCGAGAATAGCTAAAAAAGAAATGGTTGAAGCTAATTTAAGATTGGTAATATCAATTGCAAAAAAATATACTAATAGAGGGCTTCAATTCTTAGATTTAATTCAAGAGGGAAACATCGGCTTGATGAAAGCTGTAGACAAATTTGAATATAGAAGAGGATATAAATTTTCAACATATGCTACATGGTGGATAAGACAAGCTATTACAAGGTCCATTGCAGACCAAGCAAGAACAATAAGAATACCAGTGCATATGATTGAAACGATTAATAAAATTGTTAGAACTCAAAGATTAATTTTAAGTGAATTTGGTAGAGAGGCAACGCCTGAGGAATTAGCAAAAAAACTTAGAATGCCTTTAGACAAGGTTAGAAAAGTTTTAAAGATTTCAAAAGAACCAGTTTCTTTGGAAAAACCTGTGGGAGATGAAGAGGATAGTAGTCTGGGAGATTTTATTGAGGATACAAAAGCTTTGGCTCCGTTAGAACAAGCAATCAAATCAAATTTAAGTGAGGCAACAACAAAAATTTTGTCAACTTTAACACCAAGAGAAGAAAGAGTATTAAGAATGAGATTTGGTGTTGGAATGAATACTGATCACACACTTGAAGAAGTAGGTTTGCAATTTTCAGTAACCAGGGAACGTATTCGACAAATAGAAGCAAAAGCACTAAGAAAATTAAAGCATCCAAGTAGATCAAAACAATTAAAAAGCTTTCTTGAAAGTTAAGGGTGCATTCAAATCAAATTTTATTGAATGTTTAAAGCTAATTTAAAAGATAATCATTTATTAATTCTAGTATCAATTTTACCATTTTCAATGTTAGTTGGTGCTTCAGTTTCTTTAATCAATATTGTTTTAATTTTATTTAGTTTTTTATATTGCTCTAAAGATGAAAATTACTCTTATTTATTTAAAAATAGAATCGTCATATTTTTAATATCAATTTATATTTACCTTTTATTAAACTCATTAATCTCTATCGATTTTAGTCTTGGTTTTTTAAGAAATTTTGGTTTTCTTAGATTTATTCTATTATTTTTTGCAATCAATTATCTATTCTCTAAAAATAAAAATATAAATTTTATATTTATAGTTTGGCTAACTATTACATTTATTGTTTTATTAGATAGTTATTTGGAGTTTTATTCTGGTAAAAATATTCTAGGATATAGTGATTCAAGTGGCTCTCGTATTGTAAGTTTTTTCAAAAATGAGCCAATAGTAGCTGGATATTTAAATGGATTTATTTTTATTATATTTGGTTTTTTATTTTCAAATTTTGACAAAAAACATATAAATAAAAAGTTTTTTGCTTATTTTATTATACTATCTTTTGCCTTTTGTATATTGATGACAGGAGAAAGATCTAACTCATTCAAATTTTTGTTTGCACTGCTTGTGTTTATAAGCCTAAATTCTTTTATTAATTATAAATTAAAATTATTTTTTTTATTATTTATAGTTTTATTATCTTCAGTTTCTTACTTTAATTCTGATAAAATAAAATTAAGATATGGTGGTCAACTAATTCACCTAATTGATAATAAAGAAAAACGAGAAACATATTTAAAACATAATCTATACATAAATCATTATAAATCTGGAATCCAAGTTTTTAAGAAATATCCTGTTCTTGGAGTCGGAAATAAAAACTATAGATTAGAAACTTGTAAAAATAATTATATTAATTCAAATATTGAAGGGGCAAAATCTTTTCATGATGGAAGCTATATTTGTAGCACTCATCCACACCAAATATATATTGAGTTTCTTTCAGAGCATGGATTGCTTGGTTCATTGATACTATTGTCAATTATTTTATTCTCTATATTTAGAAATTTTAAAATAATGATTAGCTCTAAAAACTTAATACAAATTGGATCTTTTAGTTATTTATTATCGACATTTTTACCATTACTACCAAGTGGATCTTTTTTTAGTGATTTTAATGCCACACTTTTTTGGTTAAATTTTTCAATATTTTATGCTTCAAATTCTAAGTCAAATATTTTTAAATTGGGGGATTAGCTCAATAGTAGAGTACTCGATTGACATTCGAGGGGTAGTTGGAGCGTAACCAACATTCCCCACCAATAATAATTAAAATAAATTTTTAGCTTAACTCTATTTGTGAGCTAATTTTACCAGACTTAATAGTTATAATATTATCACAGTTTTCAAGAGTATTTATTCTGTGTGCAATCATTATTATAATTCTATCTTTTTTAAGTTTAACAATTTCACTAATAATTTTTCTCTCTGTGTCATAATCTAATGAGCTGGTTGCTTCATCTAGAATTAACAGATTAGGATTGTTGTACAAAGCTCTAGCCAAACCAAGCCTTTGTTTTTGACCACCCGAAAGTCTAATTCCTCCCTCACCAACAAGTGTACTATCTTTATCTGGTAAGCTGTTTATAAATTCAGTTAAGTTAGATTCATGTATCACTTTTTGAACTCTATCATAGTCAATATCATTTTTATTCAAACTAAAAGCAATATTTTCTGCAATTGAGTCGTCACTTAAATATGTATCCTGAGGCACATATCCAACCTTTAAGTTATTAAAAGTTTTTTCATTAATTACCTCATTATTAATCAATACCTCACCTTTGTTTGTCTTAAGTAAGCCAAGCATTATATCTATTAATGTAGTTTTACCAGATCCAGTCACTCCATTAATACCTATGATTTCTCCCTTTGAAATTTTTAAAGATACATCCTTAAGAATTGTTGCACTATCATTATATGAATATGTAATATTTTTTAATTCTATATTTCTTAATTCTAAAATATTCTTTTTTTGAATTAAATTTTGATTTAATTGTTTATTATTTTTACTTTCAACTAAAATTGATAAAGTTTCAATTATAGCTTTATGATTATAATTGATGCTATTTATACTCAAGTTTATATTAATGAATCCTGGCAACGATCTAATTACAACCAATACAATCAATGTTAAAATTGGTAGCACATCCTCAATTTGTCTACCGTCCTTAATATAGGACATGAATATTATCACAATTGTTATAACTGAAAAAAGTTCTAGAATAATTCTAGGAAAACGACCAATTAGGTAACTTATTACTTGAGTAGAATGCAGTCTATTTTTTTGAATAAAAAATTTTTTTACCCAAAATTCATTTTTATTGAAAAGTTTAATTAACTTTATATATGAAAAAGCTTCTTTCAAATATTTTAATGTATTTTCCTCATATCTATTTGTTTTTGCACCCAATGTTCTCATTTTTTCTTTAATAATAAAATAAAATAGCCATGTCGCAAATATTAGTAATGCAAAAGTTATTATTGAAATCTTAGTATTAAAAAATAGCAAAGCAGTCATTAAAAAAAACATCGTTAATACTTCTCTAAAAAAAAGTAGATTACTAAATATATATGACATTGATCTGCCAACTATAGTTGTGATAGCAGTTATTGAAGTTGCAGGATTATTTAAAGTATGAAAAATGTAGGGTTTATTTAAGATAGATCTTAATACATTTTTACTAATATCTACTGTTAGATTTTTATTAATCTGACTCTCCGCATAATAAAAACAAAAAAGAAAAATATTTTTAAATAAAAAAATTACTACTAAAGTTGTCGAAGCGTATACAGCAATCGTCTTGTTGTCCAAGCTTAGCAAAGATAGTCTCAATGTTTCGACAGGTATTTTTTCAATTAAAGCAATTGGTTTAGAAAGTATAGTGATAAAACCAACCATAGAACCAATGCTTGCAATTTCTAAAATAGAAACAATAAATGCAGCAAAATAAATAAATATTAAGTATACTTTTTGTTTTTTACTTAATACGAAATTTAGATCTTTTATAATTTTTAACATTAGTCTTTAAGATAAACTTAAATTTAGTCTTTGATTATCATTCTACAAGTATAATCAATTCTATGCATCCATACTTTTTTATCTGCAAAGTATTCATCTACTGCTTTTTTAACTCCAGCACATCCACCGTAATCATTAATATGAAGAATTCCACCGGAAACAATTCGAGGGTAGTAAACCTCAAGTTCATGCTTAGTAGAATCATAGAGATCAGTGTCTATTCTGGCTAATGCTATTTTAGTAGGTAAATTAGATTCAATATATAGGGTATTTTCTACCTTACCTTTAATGAATGTAGGCATGTAGTTATCTTTAACTCCTAATTTAATTAAATTATTTTTAACATCTTCTAGACTTGGAAAAAAACCTTCTTTAAGTTTACTATAATCTTTATCAATATCACTAGACATAGTTTTCATATTTTTATCATAGTCTGTATAAATTGTGTGACCAGTTCCAAATGTATCATAAGCATAAATTTGTTTTTTCATTTCATATTTTTCTGCTAACAAACAAATTATTGCTAACGAGCCACCTCTAAATACCCCACACTCCAAAAGATCGCCATCAATTTTTTTTTGGTTTAGGTATCTCATTATTTGAATTAAGGACCATCTTATGGGTATTGTTGCAGAATTAATATATGGATTAACCTTTTCAATTAATTCTTTGCTATGAATGTCATTATCAAGCTCTACAATTAAATTTTCTCTTCTTTGAAGAAAATTATTAGTTCTTAGTATCTCCAAACCAAATAAATTAAAAAAAGATTTTATGAATTTTTTCCAAAGTGGTCTATTAATTTCAAAATTACTATTTATTCCAGGTTTCATCTCTAATTATATATTTATTTTTGCTTTTAAAAGATTATTAATTTTTAGGTTTTCTAGCAGATTTTTATTCTCTAAACAAACTAAACCTATGTGGATAGAAATGGTAAGTAAAAGCATTTAAAACCCCCCTAAGAACTTGGGTAATATTTTTTTTAAATGCCACAAATATAGAGAATGAATAATACTACTACTATTAAATCCGTTCATAATCTCATAAATTTTATAATTTTTCTTATTAGATAAAAATTTTGCTATTTCAGAAATATTAGATCTAGAACAAATTAAACTAGATAAATTTGATAAAATCAGCGCTTCAATTAAAGATTCTTTTCCAAGATTATATCTATGATCTAATCTCAAGTTTTGAGAAAATTCTTTTATAGAATTGGATCTAAAACTATTTAGATAACATAATTTTGAACCATATCTTTCTTTAAATATTTCTAGGTATTTTTTTTCTTCAGTAACTAGAAAAATTTTATTAAATTTTTTTGTTAAAATAAGCTTGTCTGTTATCTCTATAATTTGTTTTTCCGTAGGTGGAAAAGGATGGCTAGGTAAAACTTTATGATCTGTACCTCTCCAATGTACAGCTAGAACTTTTTTATTTAAAAAATTTTTTTTAGCAAATTTTTTTGCAGTGATTATAAATTCTTCTTTAATATTAATATATTTTTTATATATTTTTTTTAATTCTTTTTCATTTTGTTTGTATGAAACTGATTGTTCAAAAAATATTTTTTCAGAAGAGAATATTACCTTTTTACTTTTGTAAACTTCACTTAAAGTAAAGGAAGAAACTTGGTCAAAATAATATAACCAAGAATTATATGTTTCGCTAATTTTTCTTTTTTCGGAATAAACATTTGTAAAATTTTCCATATCCACAACAGGAATGGCACCTAATTTATCTGCTTGGATTAAGTGGTTTAAAACGAATAAAAAATTAGAAAACAAGCCACCACCATGATATCTTTTAATTACATAAAATAGTTTATTTTTATTTTTGTTTCCAAATGAACACGCCTTATAATCAGGGGCATTTTTTACTTTATCTAATATTTTATTACCTTTCTTTAAAAAGGTTTTTTCTCTTGATTTTAAAAAAAATCTAACAAGTTTTTTTTCTAAAGAGTGCATGTGGTTATTATTTATAGTGTATATGTAAAAAAAGTTGAACTTTATTTTGAAACAAAATTTTCTTTAACAAATAATACATCAACATGATCATATTTGGGCAGCCAAGCAGGTAAAAAATTATGTTTTTTTAAAAAAGTTTGAATATCATTCCATTGTGCACCACCTTTGTAAACGTCACCTTTGCTTATTTCTATATAGATGGATCTACAAGATTTGATGGATTCTGTAGCGCCCATAAAAGCTAAAAGTTCAGCGCCTTGCAAATCCATAATCCAATGATTATGCTCACTTGCATCAATATTGTTTTCATTTAAGAGGGAATCGAGAGTTCTCATTTTAAGCTTAATCTTATTTAGCATTTTAAATTTCCTATGAGGCCACAATGTATTTTTACCTATACTTAATTCTCCATATTCAAATATTGATGATGAGGCGGAGTCGTTACTAGATAAGTTGAAATCTACAATTTTTCCATCATCATCACCAAGTAATGCACAAAGAGATTTTTGTTTTTTAAATGTAAATAAATTTTCCTTTAACGATTCAAAGATTTTTGGGTTAGCCTCAACCCATACAACTGATTTTGCAAAATATTCATAAATAGGTGCCTCACTACCTCTATGCGCGCCCAAATGTAGAATTCCTGTAGAGTCAATTATTTCCGCAACTAATTTTTTTTCTGGAGGATGAGGCCTATATTCTTTTGGTATAATGACTTTTTCAAGTCTCCAACCAAATCTTTTTAGAAAAAGTTTTATAATTTTTTTAAGTAAATCTTTGATCATTAATATTAAAATAAGTTCTTAATATAGGTTATTGTTTTCTGTATTGTTTTAAATGTATCTTTCTTTGGTCTAGTCATTTCAATAGAAATATTGTTATTATATTTGTTAAATTTAAGTAATCTAATTAATTCATTAATTTTTTTTTTATATTTTAACACATTAAATAGATATGGCACACTAATTTGAACATGTTTTATATATTTAATATTTTGATTAATTAAATTATCAATTTTTTCTTTGTTTTGAATTATCGTACCCAAATCTAAATTAACCATTAAATACTTGTTATTAATTATTCTCACTACGTTTAGTGCTTCATTTGTATAATTTAAATACTCTGATTTATAAATTTTTGGATTCGCCTCTAAGCAGAAATAAATTTTCTTTTTATTAGCGTATAGTGCTATTTTTTTAAATGTATTTATAAAAATTTTATCTAGAACAATTTTTTTTTTTTTAAATATTTTTTTATTAATAGGTGACCCAAAAACAATAACTTTTATCCCTAGTTTTTTTGCAAGATCGATTTTTTTAAAAATCTCTTTTATAAAATTAGATCTTTGTTTTTTATTACCAAATATAAAACAATTATTCACGCCATAAAGTATTGATTGCATTGAATATAGCTTTACATTTCCTGTAAGCCAAAATTTTTTTGTATCAATTAAATTTTTATTTTTTAAATTTTTTTGGAGTAAAAGAGAAGGAGCAAATTCTAAATTTTCAATCTTATTTTTTTTGAGGAGACTTAAAATTTTTTGATTTTCATCAAAATTCCAAGCTAAATTTGATATTAAAAGTTTCATTATTAATTTTTTTTAACAAAATTAACCAATTCTTTAATAAGATGTTTTTTATCATAGAAGAAATTATTTTTTGAATAAATACTTTTCATTTTCATACTTCGTTTTTTCCCATTATTATTCACATCTTTATTGAAAACTTTCTTTGCTAGATATTTTAATGAGATAGGCTCAGTGGACATATTTAATTCTTTAATTTTTTTTTTAATTGAAAAGTTAATATCTTTTTTTAAATTTTTAACATGATAAATTTGAATAAAATCTTTACCATTTAAATTTTTTATTTCGTTATCATTCATCAAATCAAATATAGCATTTTTAGAAAATTTTTTGCCATAAACAATTGGTAGCCTAATAATAAGGTGTTCTGTAAATTTCTTTTTTATAAACTCCTCTAAATATAAACGGTTTTTCCCATATTCTGAATTATTACTTAGATTTACTTTATCGTTTTCATTTTTGTTACTGTTAGTGCCATATATTTCTATCGACGATATTAAAATGAATATTTTTGTTTTTATGTTATTCAATTCTTTAGTTAGGTTTTTAATATTTTGAAGATCTTTTTTTGGGTCTTTATTGGCAACCCATCTTTTTGATGATGTTCCAGCACAAAGTGTTAAGTCAAATTTTTTATGCTTAATTTTTTTTATATTTTTACTGTTATAATTAAATTGAGGTTTATATAATTCTTTTAAGTTTGAGCCTATAAATCCAGTATGTCCTATTAAAGCAATTTTTTTTTTATTATTTTTTTTTTCCATAATCTATTTACAAATCTATTTGCTATAAACGGAGCTGAAATATATTTGCCCTCTCTAAATGTAAACATCTTAATACCTTTATAATTCGATATATCAATCTTTGTAGATCTATCGTCACCATTTTTTTTGGTTGGTATTGGTCTGTAGCCATATAATGATTTAACATAACTAATTTTATTTGTAAAATTTAGATATTTAGAAAGTTTTTCTTTCATTTTTTTAAAATTTGATTTTTTTTTAAAATGTTCAATATAATTATTGCTTTTTTTAAGTATAGAATTTTCCACATCATATAATAAATAGTGATCTTTTTTACCAACGTAAGGCATTATGGTTGTGAAAGGACCATCCATTATAGTTATTCCTGGAAATTTTACTTTAGATTTAAATACAGCAACTTCTGTTATTTGATGTTTATAACTAATTGGTACACTCTTTTTATTAAAAATTTTTAAAATATTATTTATATTTGAGTATGTTGAATTAATTATTAAATCGAATTTTTCTGTTATCCTTTTATTTTCTTGGCTAATAACTGTTAAATATTCATTTTTATAAGACACTTTTTTTAACGTAAAATTAGGATAAAATTTAACTTTATTGCTAGTCATTTTAGATTTCAGCATTTTTTTAATTTTAAAATGATTATAACAACCTTCTTCACCTGATGTTATTGCTTCAAGTTTGTCATTTTTTATAAAACTAGATTTTTTTATAATATGGTACTTGATTCCAAGTTTTTTATAAAATTTCTTATAATCTTTGAGGTTAACTTTTGACTCTTTTTCTATGCAATAAATACTCTGTTTTTTATCTAAAAATTTTGGATATTTAGTCTTAAAATAATCATAAGATATCTTACATTCTTTTGCAGTCTTTATAGATCTTGGGTAATGAAAACCTCTATTTGCCCTGTTATGAGTGGAAGCTGAAGTTCCATTACAAATATCTTTATTTTTATCTATTAAAAAAATTTCAACATTATATGAACTCAGATATTTAGCTAGGTAACTACCATGTATACCAGCGCCTATTATTAATATTTTTTTCACTTTTAATTACTAGTCTTGCTTCAAGTTTACTTCAAGTGCATTTATTTAAAAATTTTAGAACCAGGAGCATTCGGTCAGAGCAGTACACTCACAATTCATATAAAAACAAAACTTAATTAAATAAGCTAGTAAATTAAGTATCTATTTCAATAGTTTTATTTTCTAAAAATTTTACCAACTATTTACCAACCAAATGATTAACGTATGGTACACAAAGGCAACATACAAAGAACGATTGTTCTATTCTTGACTTGAATGAAAATAAAAAAGGAAGTAAAAGCTAGGTAATTGAGTAGGGCCTGTAGCTCAGTTGGTTAGAGCAGTACACTCATAATGTATTG
>MDTF01005868.1_pt1 | contig 10725 bp, 9 predicted proteins | sample 811191 | NCBI WGS metagenome assembly MDTF01 (sample SAMN05326649, study PRJNA326480) | marine metagenome | isolation source: seawater | place: Southern Ocean | collected 2011
AATAATATAAATCAAAAAATTATAACTACTATTAATGAAAATTGAATTAGCAAAAACAGAAGTTATACACTTTGTGGGTATAGGGGGCATCGGTATGAGTGGTCTTTCCCTAATAATGAAGGGGATGGGTTTCAATGTCCAGGGTAGTGATATTTCTAATAATAAAAATATCGATAGATTAAAAAAAAATAAAATAACAATCTCAATTAAACATACAAAAAAAAATATAAAAAAAGCTACTATTCTTGTCATTTCTTCTGCTATAAAAAAAAATAATCCAGAATTGATAGAGGCAAGGAGCAAACAGCTCCCCATTTATAAGAGAGGCGAAATGTTGGCTCACATTGTTTCTTTAACTAAGAATATTGTGGTTACAGGATCTCATGGAAAAACAACAACAACATCTTTGCTTGCAGCAATATTTTCTGAAACAAAATTAGATCCAACAATTATTAACGGTGGGGTATTGAATTCATTAAAAAATTCAGCAAAACTAGGAAAAAGTGATTGGTGCATATTGGAAGCAGATGAGTCGGATGGAAGTTTTATACACGTGCCACCAACATATGCAATTGTCACGAATATTGATAGAGAGCATATGGATTTTTATAAATCTTTGAGTGATCTTAAAAATTTGTTTATCAAGTTTATTAATAAAGTTCCTTCATTTGGAAAATCATTTATCTGTATAGACGATAATAATAACGCAGAGCTATTAAAAAAGCTTAAAATAAAAAATTATTACACATATGGAACTAATCCAAAATCTCAATTTTATATCAAAAATGTAAAGTTAGAGAAAGAATATTCAAAATTTGATTTGTCAATTAAACTACCTGGAAAAAATAATATATTAATAAGCAAAATTAAAATTCCCGTTATTGGAATTCACAACATTAGAAACTCAACAGCAGCAATAGCAGTAGCTTCAACGATTGGTATTTCTAAAAAAATTATTAAAAAAGGATTAAGAGAATTTAAGGGCGTTCAAAGAAGATTTAACAAAATATTTACATATAGAGAGACTACCTTCTATGATGATTATGCTCACCATCCAACTGAAATTAAAGAAGTTTTAAATGGTGTGAGAGCCGCTTATAAAAAAGAAGAAATAATTTGTGTATTTCAACCCCATAGAATATCAAGGCTAAAAGATCTTAAAAAGGAATTTAGCTTATCATTTAAAAAAGCTAACACTGTAATTTTATGCCCAGTGTATGCTGCGGGGGAAAAAATAAAATTAGGATTTGATTTTAATAATTTTGCTAAAGAAATTATTAAAAATTCAAAAGTAAGGTTATTTACAGTAAACGATCAATACCAACTAGCTAAATTTATTAAAAGTAACATTCATGGAAAAAAAATAGTCATAGGAATGGGGGCAGGCACCATCTCAGCATGGATGAGAGAGTTGCCAAAATTAATATAATGGAAATTAAAGAAATTAAAAAATTTGCTAATGAAATTGATAGTAAATTCTATTTTGATTATGATTTAAAAAAAAGTAATTGGTTCAATATTGGTGGCATGACTAAAGTTTATTTTAAACCAGAATCTCTAACTGATTTACTTTTGTTTCTAAAAAAATTTGGTATGAAAGAAAAAATTTATATTTTAGGTGCTGGCTCAAATACTCTCATTAGTGACGATACATTTGATGGAATTGTTATTAAATTAGGTAAAAATTTTTCAAATATCTCATTGTTACCTAGTGATATTATTGTAGCTGGTAGTGCATGCACTGATAAACAATTATCTGAATTTGCTTTAAATAAAGGGGTTGGTGGTTTAGAATTTTTATCTTGTATACCAGGAACTATAGGTGGTGGTTTAAAAATGAATGCTGGTTGTTTTAACAAAGAATTTAAAGATATATTAATTTCAATACAGGCGATTGATCGACTTGGAAGAGTTATTACGATTCCCGCAAAAAAAGTCTTATTTGAATATAGAAACAATGATTTGCCAGAGGAGTTAATTTTTTTAAGTGCATCTTTCAAGGGTATAAAAAAAGACAAAGAAAAAATTAAGAATGAAATTTTTGAATTAAAAAAAAGAAAAGATAGTACACAACCTACTAAAATTAAAACAAGTGGAAGTACTTTTAAAAATCCTATTAATCAAACTAATAAAAAGGTCTGGGAGCTTATTAAAGAATCAGTGCCACTAAACATAAGTTTTGGTGATGCTTATATTTCAAATAAACATTGTAATTTTTTTGTAAATAAGAGTAACGCTAGCTTTAAAGATATGAATAAATTGATAGAATTTGTTAGAGATAGTGTTGAGAAAAAAACAGGAATTAAATTAGAAAAAGAAATTAAGATTTTAAAATAATTATGAAAAAAAAAATTTTAGTGCTTTGTGGAGGAATGTCAAAAGAAAGAGCAATAAGTTTAGAAACGGGAAAAGAAGTAACAAAAGAATTAAAAAAAAATAAATATAAAGTTGTAAATTGTGAGCCAGATAGCAATTTATTAAAAAATATAAAGTTGCATAAACCAGATATTATATTCAATGCTTTGCATGGCCAGTTTGGTGAGGATGGGTACATTCAAACAATTCTAGAGTCTCAAAAGATTCCTTATACACATTCAGGTGTAATAGCATCTTCTATAGCAATGGATAAAGAGATTTCAAAAAAAATATTCTTAAAAAATAGAATATTAACTCCAAGATATATTAAATTTGCATATAGCCAAGATCAAAAAAATATAATCAAAAAAATTAAAAAAAAGTTAAAATTTCCAGTTGTAATTAAGCCAATAAATGAAGGATCTAGCGTACATGTATATATTTGTAACGAAAAAAATATTATTAAAAATCTAAAAATATTAAATATTTATAACGAAATTTTAATTGAAGAATTCATACCAGGAAGAGAAATTCAAGTAGCAATAATGGGTAATAAAAAATTAGGTTCAATAGAATTAAAAACTAAAAGAAAATTTTATGATTATCAGGCAAAATATAACCCTAAAGCAAACACAGAACATATAATACCCGTTAGTTTAGATATGAAAGATTCAAAAAAAATTAATGATATTGCATTTAAAGCACATCATGTTCTCGGGTGTAGAGGAGTTACAAGATCTGACTTCAAATTTTACAAAGGAAAATTTTATCTTTTAGAAATTAATACTCAGCCTGGTATGACGAAACTGTCTCTAGTTCCTGAAATCGCAAATTTTTCTGGTATAAGCTTTATAAGATTGATTGAATGGATTTTAAAAGATGCGTCAATCAATAGATAAAAAAAAGATAATAGTATATTTATTATTTTTAATCATATTAAGCACAACTAACAATAAATTTTCAGAATTAAAGAATGATTATTCAATTAAAATTAATAATATTAATGTTTCGGGCCTATCAATCAACAACAACTTACAAATAAAAGAAGCACTAAACTATTTATTACTTAAAAATATTTTTTTTATTAGTGATGACAAAATAGAAGAAATAGTTTCAAAGTATAATTTAATAGATACCTATAATGTTAAAAAAATTTACCCAAAAGAAATTATTGTTCAAATAGAGCAGACAGAATTTGTCGCTAGGATAAAAGGAAATAATCAATTTTTGGTAGGTTCAAATGGCAAGCTAATTATCAATGAGTATACTGACGAGACATTACCTTTTTTATTTGGCGAATTTGATTCCCAAAATTTTTTAAAATTTCAGGGCTACATCGAAAAGTCAAAATTTAAATTTGAGAATTTCAAATCAATAGTTTTTTTTCAATCAAATCGTTGGGATATTCGAATGAATACCGATATATTAATAAAATTACCTGAAAAGAATTTGTCTTACGCATTGGATTTTGCATATAAAATTATAAAGAATGATCAACTGAAAAATACAAAAGTTATTGATTTGAGAATTATTAATCAAATTATATTAAAAAATGAATAATAAAAAATTTGATATTTACCTTGATCTTGGCTCATCCAAAATTAGAGTTGGAGCAATCAACAAAACTGATAGTCAGAATAGTTTTTATTACGAAAGTAATTATTTTTCTGATCCTTCAAATGCAGCAATAGAGATAGAAAAAATAATTCATAAGTTAGAAAGTGATACAAACGAATATTTAGATAATGTTAAATTAATGGTAGATAGTTATAAAATCAAATCTATTGAGCTTTCATTATCAAAAAAATTTGATGGATCAAAATTACAAAAAAAACATATCGAATTCCTAATTCAAGATGCTAAACAGCAAATTTTAAGAAATTATTCAGATCAAAATATTCTACATGTTGTAATTAAGAATTATAAAATTGACAACCAAAATTACACTTCATTTCCTGAAAATATTACTTGTAGTTTACTTTCGGTTGATATTATTTTTATTTGTTTAGAAAAAAAAATTATCGAAGATATAAAAACAATTTTTTTTAAATTGGATGTTTCTATCAACCAACTTTTTTGTTCTAGTTATATAAAATCTTTAAGTTACAAAGATAACTTTAGATCTGTAGAAAACATTTCTTTCATTGATATGGGCTTTAACAAAACATCAATCACTTGCTATAATAAAAAGGGTATTAGTTTTTTTAGTATTTTACCTATTGGGGGGAGTCATATTACTAAAGATCTTTCTAAAGTGTTGAATGTAGATTTAGAAACTGCTGAAAAAATTAAATTAAGCTTTGATAAAGATAAAAATATACTTGATGAAAAAAATATATCACTTGAACTTGTCCAACAAGTTATATTTTGTAGAGTAGAGGAAATTTTAGAATTATGCACTAAACAAATAAAGTTAAATGAAAACCTGGATCAAATTGAAAAATTTAAATTAGTTATAATGGGGGGAGGTTCAAAAATTTTAGATAACAAATTTAAAGAAAAAATTTCTTTCTCGCACGAAATTGATCTACTAGAAGAAACGAAAGAAGATATCTGTGGATCTGTTTTAAAACTAAGTAAAGGATTAAATAAGCAAGAAGTTGTAATTGTGCCAAAAAGACAAATAAAATATGGTTTTTTTGAAAAATTATTTCATTTTTTTAGTTAGAGTAGTAGTTTCCTGTAACATTTCTTGTTTTTCATATTCTATACTCTGAATTTATAAGTAATGGGTGTCTGTTTTAAATCAAAAAACTATAAAAAAAAATATCTCTATTGAAGGTGTGGGACTTCATAGTGGGATAAAAGCAAGTCTTACGATCAAGCCAGCAAAACCTAATACTGGAATAGTTTTTAAAAGAATTGATATTAAAAATAACAATATTGTCATTCCAAATCCGTTTAATGTTAGCAGTACAGTTCTGTGTACTACTATTTCTAATGAACATGGAGTGAGTATTTCAACTATAGAGCATCTAATGGGTGCTTTATATGGTTTGGGCATCGATAATGCTTTAATTGAAATAGATAATAAAGAAGTACCAATTTTAGATGGATCTGCAAAACTATTTATTGAGTCAATTGTTGAAGTAGGAATAGAGGTAAGCGATACTCCAATCAAAATTATTAAAATAGAAAAAAAAGTTGAATTTATAGATGGAGTAAAATCAATTTCAATTGAGCCAAATAAAATTAGTTTAAATATAAACTTTGAGCTGAAGTATGAAAATGAACTTATTGGTAATCAAAGAAATTCAATTAATGTGTACGAATCAGATTTATCAGAAATTTATAATTCTAGAACTTTTTGCCTTTTTGAAGATATTGAAAAATTAAAAACTATGGGCTTGGCTAAAGGTGGGAGTCTTCAAAATGCAATAGTTGTAAAAAATGATAAAGTTTTAAACAAAGAAGGCCTTAGAAATGACAAGGAGTTTGTTAACCACAAAATTTTAGATTGTATGGGGGATTTATATTTAGCAGGTTATAAGATAATAGCTAAAATCAACTGCTCTCAAGGTGGTCATAAACTTACAAATCAGCTACTTAGAAAAGTTTTTGAGAATAAAGAAAATTTTTCGTTAATAGAAATAAAAGAAAAAAATCTACCTCATACGTTTGTTGATAGAAATCACCTAAAAGCTATCGCATAATTTTTTTTGCTATATCAGTAAAATATCAATAAAATATTCAAATGAAATTTTTATATAAATTAACATTATTAATACTTCTTTTAAATTTAGTTTCATGCTCCAAAAAAGTGGAAAATATTTCTTTGATTAAGGAGGTGAATCAAGAGCTAGAAATGATTAACACATATGAGGAGGCAATGGAAAATTTGGATAAAGGGGATACTTTTTATGCAGCAAAAAAATTTCTTGAAGCAGAATTACTATTTCCTCAATCAGAGTGGGCTCCTAAATCAGCCTTAATGGCATCTTACTCTTATTATCTACAGAACTATTATTCTGAAGCAATATTTAACATAGAAAGATATATACAAACCTACCCAAAAGATAAAAAAATGTCTTATGCATATTTTTTGTTAGCAATGTGTTATTATGAAACTATTACAAATGAGAAAAAAGATTTAGCTCCATTACTTATAGCAAAAGAAAATTTTGAATTTATAGTTTTAAATTATCCCAATACAGATTTTGCATTAGATGCAAAATTCAAGATAGATTTAATTAATGATATTTTGGCTTCAAAAGAAATGTATTTAGGCAGACATTACATAAAAAAAAAAAAATGGATTTCAGCAATAAATAGATTTAAAAATATAATTAAATATTATGAAACAACTATTTATGCTGAAGAAGCAATACATAGACTGGTGGAAATTCATTATAGGCTAGGTCTTTTGGGGGAATCAAAAAAATATGCAAGTTTGCTAGGATACAATTATTTATCTAGTGATTGGTATAAAAAATCATATAAAATTTTTAATCAAAAATATCAAACACAAATAATTAAGAAAAATAAACAAGAAAAAAGAGGTGTGGTTAAAAAATTTAAGAAACTCTTTGAGTGATATGAAAAATGATTTAATTCAAAAAGAATATTTTGAGAAAATTAAATTAATTCAAAAATATAATCAATATTATTATAACGAAGATCAGCCTGTTATAACAGATCAAGAGTATGATGTTTTAAAAAAAAAAATAATTGATTTAGAAAATCAATATAGTTTTTTAAAAAGTAAAAAATCTCCTTCTGCATCAGTTGGTTTTAAGCCATCAAAAAAATTTATAAAAGTTAAACATAAGACTCCAATGTTATCCTTAGGTAATGCTTTTAATGAAGATGATTTAAAAACTTTTGAAAAAAAAATATTAAATTTTTTAAGTATGGAAAATTCAAGCAATATTGAGTACAGCGCAGAGCCTAAGATAGATGGAATTTCAGCCTCATTAATTTATAAAAATGGTAAGTTTGTAAAAGGGCTTTCACGTGGTAATGGGATAGAAGGAGAGGACATAACTGAGAATTTAAAAACTATAAAAGATATACCGCAAATAATTACTTCAAAAAATTTTCCAAATGAAATTGATATACGAGGTGAGGTTTATATCCAAAACAATGATTTTAAAAAGATAAGTGAAAAATTTGCTAATCCTAGAAACGCTGCATCTGGATCTTTAAGGCAAAAAGATTCAGCAATAACTAAAAAAATACCTTTAAAATTTATAGCCTATACCTTTGGATATGAGGAAAATATGAATATAGAAACACAATCTGAATTTTTAAGAAATCTAAAAGTGTGGGGCTTTAAAATTAATCAATTTAATAAAACTATAAGTGAAATAAAAAATTTAGTTCTACATCATCAAGATCTTGAGAATAAAAGAAAAGAAATGCAATTTGATATTGATGGTATTGTATACAAAGTTAATAGCTTTAAACTTCAGAGAAGATTAGGCTTTGCTGCTAATGCTCCTAGATGGGCTGTTGCACATAAATTTTCTGCAAATAGCTCAATTTCAGAAATTATGAATATAGAAATACAAGTTGGTAGAACTGGAGCACTCACCCCAGTTGCAAAAATTAAACCTGTAAATATTGGGGGTGTTGTAGTTTCCAATGCAACGCTACACAATGAAGACGAAATTAATAGAAAAGATATTAGAGTGGGAGATATAGTGACAGTTGAGAGAGCAGGAGATGTTATTCCGCATGTAATTTTGGTCGATGTGAATAAGAGAAAAAAAGATTCAAAAAAATTTAAATTCCCAAAAATTTGCCCATCATGTGGATCTAAGACTATTAAGGATTTTAATGAAATAACAAAAAAAGAAGATGCAGTAAGAAGATGTACAAACGATGGATATGAGTGTGAAAAAATAGCAATAGAAAAATTAAAACATTTTGTTTCAAAAGAAGCATTTAATATAGATGGATTTGGCAAAAAAATTGTTGAAAATTTCTTTCAATTAAATTTAGTTAAATTACCACAAGATATATTTAATATAGATTATGAGAAAATTAAAAAATTAGAAGGTTGGGGAGACTTATCGGTATCAAATTTGAGATATTCTATTGAAAATAAAAAAAATATTTCTTTGGAAAGATTTATATATTCAATGGGAATAAGACATATAGGACAAGAAAATGCCAAACTTTTGGCAAAACACTTAAAGTCTGCAGTTAACTTTTTTAAATTATCAATAAATAAAGATATGAAAGATCTACAAAATATTAATGGAATTGGTGAAACACAAATCAAGTCTATCAAAAATTTTTTTTTAAATAAAACAAGTTTAAGAGTTTTATCTGAGCTAAAAAAAGTTCTCATAATATCTAATGTTGAACAATTTAATGAAAACGGATCATTAAAAAATAAAACATTTATGCTTACTGGAAAATTGAATGGGATGAGCAGAGCTGAAGCAAAATCATTAATTGAAAAGAATTCAGGAAAGATAATAAGTAAAGTTAATAAAAAACTTGATTATTTAATAACTGGAGAAAAACCAACCACTACAAAGATTAAACATGCTAAAGATTTAAATATTAAAATAATTGCTCAGGATGAATGGATAAAAATTTTAAATAAGACTAGCTAACCATTTTCGTTGTTTTAAATTTAAAAATTTAGAATACGTTGCGTAAATCCTTAAATGATATTTAAATAAATAATCTTTCTCATTTTTGTTAAGTAATTTGTAATTTATTAAATCTTTTTCTATAGGCGCAAGTGTAAGGTTTTCAAAATATAAATTATTTTTAATTTTATTAGTGTAAACTAAATTTTCAATTCTAATACCAAAGTGATTTTTTTTATAAAATCCTGGTTCGTTACTTAAAACCATTCCCTTTTCGATTTTGATAGAATTATATTTTGATATTGATTGAGGACCCTCATGAACATTCAAAAAAAACCCAACACCATGTCCAGTACCATGATTATAGTCTAGGCCATCTTTTTTTAAGAATTTTCGAGCTCTAGCATCAATTTTTTTCCCATTGTTATCTTTATTTAAGTTTGTTTGAGCTACTGCTATATGGCCCTTTAACACTTTAGTAAAAATATCCTTGATATATTTTGTTTGTTTTGAAAAACAGATCGTTCTCGTTACATCGGTTGTTCCATATTTATATTGACCACCAGAGTCACATAAAAATAAATCATCTTTTTTTATTATTTTTGTGGATTTTTTTGTTGCTCTGTAATGAACAATTGCGCCATTTGAACCTGCGCCAGCTATAGTGTTAAAACTAGGAAATAAATAATTTTTATTTAGTTTTCTAAATTTCTCAAGTTTATTTTGAGCATCTACTTCAGTAATTTTCTTTTTATTTATATTTTTAATCCAGTAAATAAATTTTGTTAATGCCAAGCCGTCATGCTTATGTGCATTAATCATATGTTTAATCTCACATGAATTTTTAATTGACTTTAGTTTATAGATAGGATCATTTTTATTTATGATATTAAACTTGGATCTAATTATCTTTTCATAAAAAATAGAGCAGGTTTTGTTATCAATTATAAATTTTCCTTTTTTAATTTTATTTATAAAGTGTTTGAAATTATTTGAATCAATTAATTGATTTAATCTTATTTTTTTTTCTTTAATAATTTTTTGAGTATTTTCCTTGTTAGTAATCAAGAAAAATTTTTTATTTTTTCCAATAATTAGTTGACAATTAGGTATTGGACTATTGGGGTTATCATGTCCTCTAATATTTAAAAGCCAGGCTACATTTTCAGGAGCACTAACAAACAGATAATCTGCTTTATTAGATTTAATAAAATTAATAATCTTTTTAATTTTTGATTGATGGCTTTCCCCAACTATATTCTTATTTAAGGAAAAAAAAGGTTTCGTTTTATTTTTTTTTTTTTTATAAATTAAGTCTATTAAATTTTGATTAATTGGTATTAAGTTATTTTCACCTGAAAAATATAATTTCATTGTTTTCGATGTAAATAATTTTGGATCAAATCCCAAGTTATAATTTTTAATTATTTCACTAGGTAATTTTTTGTGAATTTCAATAATTTTAAAATTTTTCCCTGATTCATTTTGAGCTTGAATAGTGTATCGCCCATCAACAAAAAGGTAGTTATTTTTTTTTAAAATAACAGCCAAACCTGCTGAACCCGTGAATTTAGAAATATTTTTTAATCTATCATTTTCAGCGTATTCAGAAAAGAATTTATCATTTTTTGGAATTATATATCCATCAATTTCTAAATTTGTATATTTCTCTCTTAATATTTTTATTCGATTTATATTCATTTGATTCTCTTTTGATACCTTATCCATCCAGGGCTTCTGGTTCCTTCATCAATTTCAAAATCTTGATTAAATTCAAATTCATTATCATCATCTTTAGCATCGTCAAAAAATGAATTTTTTTCCA
>MDTF01003680.1_pt1 | contig 10722 bp, 4 predicted proteins | sample 811191 | NCBI WGS metagenome assembly MDTF01 (sample SAMN05326649, study PRJNA326480) | marine metagenome | isolation source: seawater | place: Southern Ocean | collected 2011
CTTAAAATTAATTAAACTTTCAGGGTTAATTGCCTTTCCCTTAAAACGAGTTTCAAAATGTAGATGGCTTCCTCTTGACGCACCTGAGTTACCTCCTCTCCCTAAAGGCTCTCCTGGATCTATAATATCACCAGTTTTTACAAAAATCTTATAAAGATGAGCATAAATAGTTTCCAATCCATTGTGATGGCGAATAATCACTGTTCTTCCATAACCGCCGGTCCATTTCGCTAACCGAACTACACCTCTAAAAACATTATTTACTGTATCCCCTCGAACTAAATCTATATCTATCCCGTTATGATTTTTTTTTCCTCTCCAACCAAACCTAGATGTCACAATGCCTTTGAATGGATGCTCGTATCCACAATCCATATAACTATCCGTAAGTGACAATATTAACTGAGAATCTCTTTTCGATATGTTGTTTCTGTAAGGATGTGGTTGTAATGTATTCCAACTTTTATAATAATTATGAGCTGGATATGGATTAGTGTCTATTGGCCATGGTTTTCCATACTCAGTTTTAATTTTCGAATTTAAAAAAGAAACAACTCTGGGATCAACTTCTTCTTTTTCTAAAAGACTATCAACGATGTCCACCAATTCTTTTTCTGACACGCCATGATTAAATTTACTTTTTAAAAGCTCAAAATAACCGCTAGCAACTTCTTCTGACGAAATTACAGTTTCATTATTTAATCCTGAACCTCCTGATAATGTTCCTAAAAAAACAATACTCAAAACAACTAAAAAACCAAACTTCACATTTCTCATGCACTTATTTTTTAATACGGCTTAGCAAGATATAACTTTTTTTATTAACAATCCAGTTTTAAAGAGCTTACTACAAGTAATATTTTCAGGATATTTTGACAACCTAAAATAGCCCATTTTTTCGTTTCTTTGTAACACATCATAAGCGTATGAATTTTAAAAGAAAAAACAAATTACATCTCTCTTTTTTTGTGTCAATTGCGATGATCCAACTGATATCATGTAATTCTGATATAAATATATCAGAAACTCAAAAGCAAAACTATTTCATTTCAAATATAGAATGTGACAATCACAGTAACCTAACCTATATAATGGTTGAGAGCATTGTTGGCGATACTTTATTCTTTAATAAGCAGGCAGATAAAATCCTTAAACAAATCGATGAAAATTGGGCAATCGGGCAAGGTACAAACGAGATCTATTTAGATACGGGAAAAGAAAAATTATTTAAAATAAAAACAATAAATAATTTAGGTAGATTCATTACCATAACAGAAATAAATAATTTTTCAATTTCACAACCTATAGTTTTTTGGAACGTAGCTCACTTTTCCGCTAGAGTATTCCCCAATTCTAAAAAAAGTTGGAGTTTTGGTAAAATACTATTTGATGAAAAAACTAATAAATTCGTCACTCATCTATTTGAATGTGACACAAATCGGGTAAGTATTTATCTTGCTTATTCTGATAATCTATCTAAATGGAAAGCTAATGAAAAGCCTATTTTAATCCCTGATAATTTTAAAGACATTTACTGGAACGCTCCAAATAATAAAGGAGAAATGACCGTAACCCCATTGATATCAGATGTAATTATGCATGATGAAAAATATTATATATTCGTATATGGTGATAATACTCAAGAGAACACCTTTATTAGCTTATTAACTGCTGACTCGTTGAATGGATTATATACTATTCATAAAAAACCTCTTCTGCAGTTTAATCAAGAAAGTTCATACTCAAACCATGATGTATATTATCCTAAAATTCTTAAATACAAGAAAAAATGGTTAATGTTTTATACTGCCAAAAACAAAAACAATGATGAAGTAATATGTAAGGCTATATCTTATGACTTACGAATATGGAAAACTATGAAAGAAAATATAATACCTAGGAATAATGGGTGGAGTTCCAATCCGAAAAATCAACTTACGGCACAAGTAAAACTAATAAATGATACAATTTACTTATGGGCAACAGGGACAAAAACAGTTAAAGATTTGAATAAGAATCTGAATAAGGGGAATGTGCAAGATATTGCTATTGGAAAATATTACTCTATAGATGGAGTGAATAATTACTCGGAAATGAAGGGAAATCCAATATTTGGAGGAAATCCGCTATCTGCTTCTGAGAATGACCATGTTGGTGCTGCTTTTCAAGAAATAACTTTGGCGGATACCACTTATACTTTTTTTCATAGTAAAGGTGTTTCTAAACCATACTACAAAGTGAAATTTTTCAAAAATTAACTATTGCTTTTTCGCTTTTTTAGAACCAGAGTACAATTCATACTTCTGCATTTTGCAATCTAAAGATCCATTTCTTAAAGGAATTTTTCTAGAAGGACGTAAGCCAATAAACTTTAAAGCTTCAAAATTACTTGAAAGTATCCAAGCTTCAAATCCCGAGAATTCAGTTTTCAATAAATCACCAATTTCCTTATAAAACGCTATAATATTATCTTTGTCCATTCGCTCACCATAAGGTGGATTTGAAATTAAAGTTCCATTTACAAGCTCATTCTTTAAATCAACAATATCGCATTGCTCAACTGAAATAGTATCCAATCCCATCTCTTTGGCTGCTTCTGTAGCCATTTCAACATAAGCATCAGATATATCACTACCAACTATTTTCGTTGATGAAGGCTCAATATCCCCTTTCAAATCACGCTTAACAGAATTCCATAACTGAGCATCAAAACTATCCCATTCTTGGATTGCAAAATCATTTAGATTAATTCTAGGTGGAATATTTTGCGCAATCATTGCCGCTTCTATTAATAAAGTTCCCGAACCACACATAGGATCAATAAAATCTTTTTTACCATCCCAACCCGATAACATTATCATACCTGCCGCTAAAGCTTCATTTAAAGGAGCCTCATGTCGCGGAGTTCGATATCCTCTTTTGTGAAGTGAGAAACCTCCCACATCAATTAAAATTGTAACATCCAAGTTGGAAATATGAACATTGAATAAAACGTCAGGTCTATTTGTGTCTATATTAGGCCTAGCATCATCATTAAGATCTCTAAATCTATCACAAATAGCATCTTTTACTCTTAATCCAGCAAATTTACTATGTCTAAAAACTTCTGAATTAGCTACACAATCAATTGCAAAAGTTTTATCTAAATCTAAGTAGTTTTCCCAAGGTTGTTTTTTAACCTTTCGATACAAATCCTTTTCAGTGTGTGCCATGAAGCTGCAAACAGGAATTAAAAGTCTTAAAACTGTCCTTAAGGAGAATAACCCTTTATAAAGCACTTTTTCAGAAGCTTCAAACTTCACGCCGCGTTTAATCTTCGTAACGTTTTTTCCCCCAATATTTCTGATCTCTTCTGCAAGAAGATCTTCCAAACCTGCGAAAGTTTTAGCTATAATTTCCAAAATATATGATTTATAATTTATTTGATATAAAAAAGCCCCACTAAAAGTGGGGCTTTCATTTATGCCTCTGCAGTAGGACCTCCAAAATTCATTGGAAATTCTCCGTTTCCGGGATCCGTGGCCTTTATTGGACCATTTATCTGCTCAAACTTTTTAATGTTCTCATTTAAAGCTAACATCAATCTTTTAGAATGTTGCGGAGTCATTATGACTCTACTCTTTACTTTAGCTTTTGGAACGCCTGGCATAATCTTTACGAAGTCCATAATAAACTCCGAATTAGAATGAGTTATTACCGCAAGGTTAGCATACTCTCCATCTGCAATCTCTTCAGTAAGCTCAATACTTAACTGATTTTGATTAGGTTGATTACTATCTTTAAAATCGCTCATATTATGCTTCTTCAGAAGAGTTTTTAGCTGCTACTAATGATTCATATTCTTCCAATGAACCAACAACCAAATTATTAAATTGTCTCATCCCAGTTCCTGCAGGAATTTTATGCCCTACAATAACGTTCTCTTTCAATCCTTCTAAGTAATCAATCTTACCATTAACAGCAGCTTCATTAAGAACCTTAGTTGTTTCCTGGAAAGAAGCAGCCGAAATGAATGATGTAGTTTGTAACGATGCTCTCGTAATTCCTTGAAGAATCGCAGTAGAAGTTGCTGGAATAGCCTCTCTCCCTTCAGCTAAAGCTTTATCTTGTCTTCTTAAATCAGAATTCGCTTCCCTTAACTTACGAGCAGTAATAATTTGCCCAAGTTTAAGTTCTGCTGAGTCTCCAATTTCTATCACGACCATTTTACCAAAAATATTATCATTCTCGATATTGAAATCAATCTTATTTGCAATTTCTTTCTCTAAAAATTTAGTATCTCCGGCATCATCGATAACAACTTTTCTCATCATTTGACGAACAATAACTTCAAAGTGTTTATCATTAATTCCTACTCCTTGTAAACGATAAACTTCTTGGATTTCATTTACTAAGTACTCTTGTACTTTTGTAGGACCTTGAATTTTTAATATATCACTTGGAGTGATTGCTCCTTCAGATAAAGGTAAACCTGCTTTGATATAATCATTCTCTTGAACTAAAATATGCTTAGAAAGAGGTACTAAATACTTCTTAATTTGACCTGTCTTAGTTTCAACAATTATTTCCCTATTACCACGTTTAATTTTCCCATAAGAAACAATACCATCAACTTCAGCAACTACAGCTGGATTAGAAGGATTACGAGCTTCAAATAACTCAGTAACTCTAGGTAGTCCCCCTGTAATATCTCCTCCTTTCGCAGCAGATCTAGGTATTTTCGCTAAAATCTGACCTGGTTTAATTGTAGCCTTATCATCAACGTTAATATGTGCACCAACTGGTAATGAATAAGTTCTAAGGATATCTTTCCCTTTTAAAACTCTAATAGTAGGGTTTTTCTTTTTATCTCTATTCTCAACAATAACTTTCTCTTCGAATCCAGTTTGCTCATCAGATTCTACTCTGAAAGTAATACCCTCTTCAATATTTTCAAATTCAGCTTTACCACCTTCTTCTGAAATAATTGAAGCATTATAAGGATCCCATTCACAAACAACATCACCCTTCTTAACTTTCTTACCTGGCTTAATATATAATGTAGCACCATAAGGTACAGTTGCAGAAGTTAATTGAATATTTGTCTTTTCGTCAACAACTCTCATTTCAGCGGCACGACCAATAACAATCTCAATTTTCTTTCCGTTTTCGTCTTCAGCCTTTACAGTCTTTAATTCATCAATTTCAAGTATCCCATCGTATTTTACGATATTCATACTATCAGTTGATGTTGTAGATGCAGTACCCCCAACGTGAAAAGTTCTTAATGTTAACTGCGTTCCTGGCTCTCCGATAGACTGTGCAGCAATAACACCTACAGCTTCACCCTCCTTAACTTTTTTACCGTTAGCAAGGTTTCTACCATAACATTTTGCACAAATCCCCTTAATAGACTCACAAGTTAATGCAGACCTAATTTCAACAGACTCGATAGGAGACTCTTCAATTAATCTTGCCATTATTTCAGTGATTTCCTCACCAGCATCAGCTAATTTATCACCTGTTTGTGGATGGAAAACATCATGAACAGCTGTTCTACCTGTAATTCTATTTTCTAATGAGTCAACAACATCATCATCTTTTTTCAATGCTGATGTATCCAATCCTCTTAAAGTACCACAATCAAGTTTAGTTACCACAACATCTTGTGCAACATCAACTAATCTTCTAGTTAAATAACCAGCATCGGCCGTTTTAAGAGCTGTATCTGCAAGTCCCTTTCGAGCACCGTGCGTAGAGATAAAGTATTCAAGAATTGAAAGTCCTTCTTTAAAGTTAGAAAGAATTGGGTTTTCAATAATCGCTTGAGACGTAGCTCCCGATTTTTGTGGCTTCGCCATTAATCCCCTCATTCCTGATAACTGACGAATCTGTTCTTTCGACCCCCTTGCTCCTGAATGATACATCATGTAAACTGGATTGAACCCTTGACGGTCATCTTCCAATTGCTGCATTAATATATCAGTCAACTCTACATTTGTTTTACCCCAAACATCAATTACCTGGTTGTAACGTTCATTGTTAGTAATGAACCCCATGTTATAGTTGTTCTTTATTTCTTCAACTTTTTCGTTAGCCTTTTTAACTAATGCTTCTTTTTCAACAGGAATTAACACGTCATTTAATGAGAACGATAATCCTCCTCTAAATGCATTAATAAACCCTCTTTCCTTAATTCTATCTAAGAAAGCAGCTGCTTCAGCCATTCCTGTAATTTTGATTACATCAGAAATTACATTCTTTAATTCTTTCTTAGTTAAAACCTTGTCTATAAATCCAACAGCTTTAGGAACATCTTGATTAAACAAAACTCTACCAGCAGTTGTTTCAATAATTTTCTCAACTAACTCTTCGTTTTCTCTAACTGTAGCCTTTACTTTAATATTAGCATGAAGTTCAATCGCTTTTTCGTTCAAAGCAATAATTACCTCTTCTGCTGAATAAAAAGTCATTCCTTCTCCAGCAACTTTAACAGTTTTAGTAGATCTTCTAGACTTAGAAATATAATATAATCCCAATACCATATCCTGAGACGGAACCGCAATTGGTTTACCATCTGCTGGGTTTAAGATATTGTGAGATGCAAGCATCAACATTTGAGCTTCTAAAACTGCAGCATTACCTAATGGTAAGTGAACTGCCATTTGATCTCCATCAAAATCGGCGTTAAATGCAGAACATACTAAAGGATGTAACTGAATTGCTTTACCTTCAATCAATTTAGGTTGAAAAGCTTGGATACCTAGTCTGTGTAACGTAGGAGCTCGGTTTAATAAAACCGGGTGTCCTTTTAAAACATTTTCAAGAATATCCCAAACTACAGGGTCTTTCTTGTCAACCATCTTTTTTGCAGATTTCACAGTCTTTACAATACCTCTTTCGATCATCTTACGAATTACAAAAGGCTTGTATAATTCAGCAGCCATACTCTTTGGAATACCACACTCATGCATTTTTAGTGTAGGTCCAACGATAATTACAGAACGAGCAGAATAATCAACTCTTTTTCCCAGTAAGTTTTGACGGAAACGTCCAGACTTACCTTTTAATGAATCAGATAATGATTTAAGTGCCCTGTTCGCTTCTGTTTTAACAGCATTAGCCTTTCTCGAGTTATCAAATAATGAGTCAACTGCTTCTTGAAGCATACGCTTCTCATTTCTTAAAATAACCTCAGGAGCCTTAATTTCGATCAATCGTTTCAAACGATTGTTTCTAATTATTACCCTTCTGTATAAATCATTTAAATCAGATGTAGCAAATCTACCACCATCAAGCGGCACTAAAGGACGCAATTCTGGTGGAATTACTGGTACAACTTTAATAATCATCCATTCAGGACGGTTCTCAATATGTTTGTTTGCTGATCTAAATGCTTCTACAACTTGTAGTCTTTTAAGTGCTTCAGATTTTCTTTGCTGAGAAGTTTCAGTATTTGCCTTATGTCTTAATTCATAAGATAAAGAATCAAGATCCAATCTCACTAATAACATCTCAAGAGCTTCCGCTCCCATAGCTGCTAAAAATTTGTTAGGATCATTATCATCTAAATACTGGTTTTCCTTAGGAAGTGCATCGATAATATCTAAATACTCTTCTTCAGTTAAAAACTCTAAATAATTTAAAGGTTCACCATCTTTGTTAACAGCTTCTCCTGCATTAACTACTACGTATCTTTCGTAATAGATAATCATGTCTAACTTTTTAGTAGGTAAACCTAAAAGGTAACCCATTTTGTTAGGCAGAGATCTGAAATACCAAATATGACATACAGGGACAACTAATTGAATGTGTCCCATTCTCTCACGACGAACTTTCTTCTCAGTAACTTCAACACCACATCTGTCACAAACTATTCCTTTGTAACGAATTCTCTTATATTTTCCACAGTGACATTCCCAATCCTTTACAGGACCAAAAATACGCTCACAAAACAAACCATCTCTTTCAGGTTTGTATGTACGGTAATTGATAGTTTCAGGCTTTAAAACCTCTCCACTTGAACGTTCTAAAATTAGTTCAGGTGAAGAAAGACTGATTGTTATTTTATCAAATCTTGGTGGAGTTTTTACGTTTTTTCTATATGCCATCGTATAACGGTAATTAGTTGAACAATTTTTCAGTTAATTTATATTACCCTAAAGTAATATTTAATCCTAATCCCTTCAATTCATGTAACAATACGTTAAATGATTCTGGGATCCCAGGAGTTGGCATCGGTTCACCTTTTACGATTGCTTCGTAAGCTTTAGCTCTACCGATAACATCATCCGATTTAACCGTAAGGATTTCTTGCAGGATATTAGCTGCTCCAAATGCTTCAAGTGCCCAAACTTCCATCTCTCCAAATCTCTGACCTCCAAACTGAGCTTTACCTCCAAGTGGTTGTTGAGTAATTAATGAATATGGTCCTATTGAACGCGCATGCATTTTGTCATCAACTAAATGCCCTAATTTCAGCATATATATAATACCAACAGTAGCAGGTTGATCAAAACGTTCTCCTGTACCTCCATCATGAAGATAAGTTTGTCCGTTTTTCGGAATTCCTGCCTTATCAGTATACGACTGGATTTGATCTAAAGATGCTCCATCAAAAATTGGTGATGCAAATTTCAAATCTAATTCTTCTCCAGCCCATGCTAAAATAGTTTCATAAATTTGTCCTAAGTTCATACGAGAAGGAACCCCTAGTGGGTTAAGAACGATATCAACAGGCGTTCCGTCTTCTAAGAACGGCATGTCTTCCTGACGAACAATCCTTGCAACAATACCTTTGTTACCATGACGTCCAGCCATCTTATCTCCTACTTTTAGTTTTCGCTTCTTAGCTAAATAAACTTTAGCCAATTTAACAATACCAGTAGGTAGTTCATCTCCAACAGTAATCGCAAACTTCTTACGCTTATGCAATCCTAAAAGATCACTTGCTTTAATGTTAAAATTGTGAATCAAACGTTTGATCATATCATTGATCGCTTCGTCTTTAGTCCAATTCATAGGATTAACATTGTCATAATCAACATCTGCTAAAGCCTTCTTTGTGAACTTTGATCCTTTACCAATTAACTCTTCCTTAAACAAGTTGAATACACCGCTTGAAGTTTTACCTTCTACAATTTTCCAAATCTTATCAAGTAAAATCCCTTTTACTGCTCCAAGTTCAATCTTAAATTTCTCATCTAATTTAGCCACCATGTTTTTCTCATCAGCTCTAGACTTTCTGTCTTTAATCGCTCTTGAGAACAACATTTTATCGATAACAACTCCAGTTACAGATGGAGATACTTTTAAAGAAGCATCCTTTACATCACCAGCTTTATCACCAAAAATTGCTCTTAGTAATTTTTCTTCCGGAGTTGGATCAGTTTCACCTTTAGGAGTGATTTTTCCAATTAAGATATCACCTTCTTTTACATCAGCACCAACACGGATCATTCCGTTTTCATCAAGATCCTTTGTAGCTTCTTCACTTACATTTGGAATATCAGCAGTAAGTTCTTCTAAACCACGTTTAGTGTCCCTAACTTGCATTACAAATTCTTCGATATGTACAGATGTATAAACATCTTCCTTAACAATTTTCTCTGAGATTACAATCGCATCTTCAAAATTGTACCCTTTCCAAGGCATGAACGCTACTTTTAAGTTACGTCCAATTGCTAATTCTCCTTTTTCAGTTGCATAACCTTCACAAAGTACCTGTCCTTTTTGAACTTGTTCCCCTTTCTCAACGATAGGCTTTAAGTTCATACAAGTTCCCTGGTTCGTTTTCTTAAATTTAGTAAGTGTATAAATGATTAAATCATCTTCAAAACTTACTAATTTCTCTGCATCTGTTCTGTTGTATCTAATGTGAATTTCATTAGCATCAACGTATTCAACAATACCTTCTCCTTGAGCATTAATTAAAACTCTCGAATCAGTAGCAACTTGTTTTTCTAGTCCTGTCCCAACAATTGGAGCTTGAGGGCTTAGCAATGGAACTGCCTGACGCATCATGTTAGATCCCATCAATGCTCTGTTGGCATCATCATGTTCCAAGAAAGGAATCAGAGATGCAGCAATCGAAGCAATCTGGTTAGGAGCAACATCCATTAAATGTAAAGCTTGTGGCTCTACAATTGGATAATCCGCTTCCAATCTAGCCTTCACAACGTCGGTTCCAAATGTACCATCATCATTTAATATTGCATTTGCTTGAGCAATTAGTTTTCCTTCTTCCTCTTCAGCAGAGAAATATTCAAACTTATTAAGGTCTACCTTTCCATCCTCAACTTTTCTGTAAGGTGTTTCAATAAATCCTAATTTATTAATCTTAGCATATACACATAGTGAAGAGATCAAACCAATGTTTGGCCCTTCAGGTGTTTCAATTGTACAAAGTCTTCCGTAGTGCGTATAATGAACATCACGAACCTCAAACCCTGCTCTTTCTCTTGATAAACCACCTGGCCCTAGAGCTGATAATCTACGCTTGTGCGTGATTTCAGATAATGGGTTGGTTTGATCCATAAACTGAGAAAGCTGATTCGTTCCAAAAAACGAATTAATTACAGAAGATAATGTTTTAGCATTAATCAAATCTGTCGCCGTAAACACTTCGTTATCTCTAACGTTCATTCTCTCTCTAATTGTTCTAGCCATTCTAGCTAAACCAACTCCAAACTGTGATGATAACTGTTCTCCTACAGTTCGAACTCTTCTATTAGATAGGTGATC
>MDTF01017745.1_pt1 | contig 10721 bp, 9 predicted proteins | sample 811191 | NCBI WGS metagenome assembly MDTF01 (sample SAMN05326649, study PRJNA326480) | marine metagenome | isolation source: seawater | place: Southern Ocean | collected 2011
CTGTTAGAAAATACAGGTGTAGGTATTGGTGGTGAGATTCAGTTGACTGATGCGTTGGACGAGCTATTAAAAAGTGAAGGCCTAAATGCCTTTGAGACCGATGCTGCGACCTTTGACTGTGGTAACAAGCAGGGCTTCTTGGGCGCTAACGTTGCTGTGGGTATGCAGGACTCCAACATCAAGGCTTATTTGAAGGCCTTGATTGAGAGTTCTGACGCTTAGGTCGCGATAATGGCTATTATCGAAGGCTAAACAACGCTGATTGATCCTAGTTATTATGAGAAGGCAGTGAACATATGAACCTTATAATTGAGTTGGGTGGAACAAAAATAAATTTTTTTGTTACTGAAAAGTCTGTAATGCGCAGTAAAATTTCAGTCCCAACTACCTCTCCTGACGATTTCAAAGACTACGTCGTTAGTAAATTTGGAGGGCAATTAATAACTAAAATTATCCTAGCATGTTTTGGTCCGATTTCATTTGATAGCCATAATTACGGGGAAATCCTGAACACGCCGAAGAAAATTTGGGGTCATGTGAACATCTATGATTGGTTGAAGCTGAATGTCTGTGCGGATATAAATTTGGTCACAGATGTTGCTATGCCCGCGATAGGGGCAATTGAGAAATATAGCTTAGAAGACAGCTTTTTCTCTTATATCACAATCGGTACTGGAATTGGCGGCTGTAATGTATTTAAAGGAAGTGTATTGCAAAATGAAGTGCATCCTGAAATTGGTCATATGTATTTAGGCCCTTCAGATGGAAACTGTTGTGAATACCACCCTCATTGCTTTGAAAATCAAGCTTCAGGGCATTATTTTTCTAATAAGTATAATTTGCAATTTAAAGATATTGATCCAACTCATCCGGGATGGCTAGATCTAACTAACAACTTAGCAATACTACTTTATAACCTTTATGCAGCGCTGGGTGTTGAATGCATCGTTCTTGGAGGCGGAGTCATACGGCAGGATATGAAGCGCCATCTGATAGACAATTTGCTCAGATTAAACAATTCATATTTACCAGTATTAAATAAAAAAAATTTAGATCAAAGGCTAATACTCAATGAAGCTTCTGACGATTTGTCGTTGTTAGGTGGAATACGTTTGCTTCATAAGCAATTTTTATGACTGAAGATTTCAATAAACGAAAAATCAATCAACATTAATACCAACACTATAAGAGTTTGATTATATTGGCTAAAAAAACAAAGATAACAGTGGTTGGGTCAGGGTACGTAGGGATGTCCCTTTCGGTGCTTCTGGCTCAGCACAACGATGTGACCGTATTTGATATTGACGCAGAAAGAGTCGGCAAGATTAATATTAAGCAATCCACCGTTGCCGATAAAGAGATCGAATCTTTTTTAGCGGAAAAGTCACTATCCTTGATTGCTACATTGGACAAGCGAGACGCCTACAAAGACGCTAGCTTTATTGTTGTGGCAACGCCCACGAACTATGATTCAGTTACAAACCGTTTTGATACTAGCTCAGTGGATGCTGTGGTTAAGGATGCGCTTAAGTTAAATCTTGAAGCATTGGTAGTTATCAAATCGACTATTCCAGTCGGCCACACAAAATCGCTTCAGGAAAAATTTCATACAGACCGGATTGTGTTCTCTCCTGAGTTTTTAAGAGAAGGTCAGGCGCTTAAAGATAACCTCCATCCATCAAGAATAATTATGGGTAGCCAGTGTAAGGCGGGCGAAGAGTTTGCAGGTCTTCTGAACCAGGGTGCTGAAAAGACAGAAATAGAGACGCTCTTTATTAGATCTACCGAGGCAGAGGCGGTTAAGTTGTTTGCTAACACCTACCTTGCTATGAGGGTGTCATTTTTTAATGAGTTAGACTCATACTCACTGGCGCATGAGTTAGATACTAAAAGTATTATCGATGGTGTATGTCTCGATGGGCGAATAGGTGACGGTTATAATAACCCATCCTTTGGCTATGGCGGATATTGCCTCCCCAAAGACACAAAGCAGCTACTAGCGAATTATGAACAGGTACCACAAACATTAATCGAAGCTATTGTGTCGTCTAACACCACGCGTAAGGATTTTATTGCAAGTGAAATTCTAAAGAGAAATCCAAAGGTTGTTGGCTTTTATCGTCTCGCGATGAAGGAGGGTAGTGATAATTTTAGATCCTCAGCGATTCAGGGCATCATGAAGCGAATCAACGCACAGGGTGTAACGGTTGTTGTTTATGAGCCTGCGCTTGATGCGGTAGAATTTTTTGGCTCGCAGGTTTTGAAGGATCTTGATGAATTCAAATATCAGTGTGACGTGATTGTGGCGAATCGTAGAGCTGAGAGTTTAGCCGATGTGGAAGACAAGCTATTCTCACGTGATCTATTTGGAAGCAATTAATTAGTTGTAGATATCATAAGCCGTAGTATTCTCAGGCTAATTTGAAAGGGCAGGCTGGATGTTAGAGTTATCGAAATTCAAGTCAGTGGTAGAGAATACACCGCTGGTCTCAATAGATCTTTGCTTGATTTTTGAAGGAAAAATACTGCTAGGTAAGCGGAACAACGAGCCATTGAAAGGTGAGTGGTTTACGCCTGGCGGACGAATATACAAAAATGAGAGATGGCAAAACGCTTTGCGCCGGATTGGCGAATTGGAATTGGGTTTGAGTGACGTCCCCGTAGATAAATTCGAGTTAATGGGTGTTTGGGACCATTTTTATAGCAATAGTATCGTTGATCAAGATATATCAACTCACTATGTGAACTTGCCGCATTATATCGTCTTTAAGTCCAGGCCTTTAATAACCATTGATGATCAACACGGCGATTTTCAGTGGTTTGATCTTTCAGTGGTCGCCAATGATGAAAAGTTTTACCCATATATCCGCAATTATGCTGATTGGATAGTGAATAGGATTAAAAATACACATGATTAAAGCTGTTGTAATGGCGGGTGGGTCAGGAACCCGATTGTGGCCTTTGTCCCGCGCCGGACACCCCAAGCAATTTTTATCTCTTCATGGCGAAGATACGATGTTGCAAGCAACATTCAAACGATTAGATGGTTTAGATATTCATTCTTCAGTGACAATCTGTAATGAAGAGCATCGATTTTTTGTGGCACAGCAGTTACGAGAAATTGATCGGCTGGGCTCAATCATTTTAGAGCCTGCGGGACGTAATACTGCGCCTGCAATAGCCCTCGCGGCCTTTTTGTCGCCAGAGGATGGGGATCCTTTGTTGCTTGTTTTGGCGGCTGATCATGTGATTCAAAACGAAGCGTCATTTACCAAGACAGTCATGGATGCAATCCCCTTGGCGGAGTCCGGCAAGCTTGTCACCTTCGGTATCGTCGCTCATGAGGCGAACACAGGTTATGGGTATATAAAGAAGGGTGCATCTCAGGGCTGTGGGTTTTCTGTCGATGCATTTGTAGAAAAGCCCTCTAGTGAAGTCGCTAAAGCGTATATCGAGTCAGGCGATTACTTCTGGAACAGTGGTATGTTCTTGTTCAAGGCGGGTCGCTACCTAGAAGAGCTTAAAAAGCATCGTCCGGATATCTATGAGGCTTGTCAGTTATCAGTGAAAGATATTTCAAAAGATAATGATTTTGTAAGAATTAATAGGGCAGCATTCGATGAATGCCCAAGTGATTCGGTCGACTATGCGGTGATGGAGAAAACAGACGATGCAGTTGTTGTTCCTATGGATGCCGGTTGGAGTGATATAGGTTCATGGTCATCTTTGTGGGATATTAGTGAGAAAGATGGCCATGGTAACGCTGCATATGGTGATGTTAGGTTTCATAAAACAAATAACTCATATATAAGAACTGATGGAAAGTTAGTCGCTGCAATTGGAGTGGATGATCTAGTCATCGTGTCGACTAAGGATGTGGTGGTTGTCGCGCATAAAAATAGTGTGCAGGACGTGAAAATTATTGCTGAAAAACTAAAGAGTGAATCAAGATCGGAATGGAAACTGCACAGAGAGGTTTGCCGGCCGTGGGGTAAATATGATTCTTTAGACAGTGATGAAGGATTTCAAGTAAAAAAATTAACGGTAAATCCAGGTGCCAAGCTCAGCGTTCAGATGCACCATCATCGGTCCGAGCATTGGGTCGTCGTTTCAGGTGAAGCCAGAGTGCACTACGGAAAAAATTTTATTGATCTCAAGGTTAATGAGTCAACATATCATGGGAAAGAGGTTATGCATGCTTTAGAGAATGTCGGCGATATCCCGCTAGAGTTAATTGAGGTTCAAGTTGGAAGTTATCTGGGCGAAGATGATATTGTTCGGTTTGATGACATTTACGGAAGAGCGGTTAAATAATAATGTGTTATCGCATCATAATCTGTACTACAACTTCATAATATTGGGCTTGTGAATATGAAAGTACTAGTTACTGGCGGCGCTGGTTTTATAGGTTCTGCTGTAGTGAGGCACCTGATTAATGATAAAAAGTATTCTGTCATTAATGTCGATAATTTAACCTATGCTGGTAATTTAGAGTCTTTGGCGCATGTCCAGAGTAGTCCTCTTTATGGGTTTGAGCATGCTAATATTTGTGATCCCGTTGCAATGAAGCGTATTTTTCAGAAACATAATCCGGACAAAGTGATGCATCTAGCAGCTGAATCCCATGTAGATCGTTCAATAGATGGGCCAGCAGAATTTATACAAGCAAATATCATAGGTACTTATGTTATTTTAGAAGCCGTTCGTGATTATTGGATGGCACTTAAAGGTAAGAGGCGCGAAGAATTCCGGTTCCACCACATTTCTACAGACGAGGTTTATGGTGACCTCCACGGCTCAGAGGATTTGTTTACTGAGACTATGGGTTATGCGCCTAGCTCTCCCTATGCGGCTTCGAAAGCTAGCTCTGATCACTTGGTTCGAGCATGGCACCGCACCTATGGCTTACCTGTGGTCGTAACAAACTGTTCAAATAATTACGGCCCCTACCATTTTCCAGAAAAACTAATACCGCTCATAATAATCAACGCTCTGCATGGCAGACAGCTACCTATTTATGGTGAGGGTAATCAAATTCGTGACTGGCTATATGTTGAAGATCATGCCCGTGCGCTTGTCAGGGTTGTATTACAAGGTAAGACGGGAGAGACCTATAACATTGGGGGGCATAATGAAAAGCGCAATATTGATGTGGTAAATGCCATTTGCTTAATTCTTGAAGAGCTATGTCCCAAAAAGCCAGAAGGCGTTAAACGCTACAGTGATCTAATTACCCATGTTACAGACCGTCCTGGGCATGATCTTCGTTATGCGATTGATGCCAGTAAAATATATAACGAGTTAGGTTGGAAGCCCATAGAGGATTTTGAGAGTGGAATTCGTAAGACGGTAGAGTGGTATCTTGCTAATCCCCGATGGTGGAGAAGGATACTTGATGGCAGCTATCGTGGTGAGCGTCTTGGTCTAAATGAATAAGGAATTTTTATGCAGGGTATAGTAATGGCTGGTGGCAATGGCTCGCGGCTCAATCCAATCACTCTTAGTGTGAGTAAGCAGCTTCTCCCAATATATGATAAGCCTCTAATTTTTTACTCTTTGTCAGTGCTTTTTTTAGCTGGGATCCGCAGTGTAACGATTGTTTGTATGAGCCGGGATCTTGAGGCCTACAAAATACTTTTTGGTGACGGTAGAAGGTTTGGTGCCCAAATAACGTATGTAATTCAAGATGCTCCTAAAGGGATCGCGGAGGGTATTCTTCTTTGTGAAAATTATATCAAAGGCCGTCCTGTTGCTATGGTCCTGGGAGATAATTTTTTTTGGGGCCAGGCTTTTCATGAGCAATTAGCCGCCGCAAAAGCTTCTGTCTCTAATGGTGCGCATATCTTTGGTTATAGAGTCCGTAATCCTGAAGACTTTGGGGTTTTAGAGTTAGATGTTAATGAGCAGGTTATCTCTTTGGAAGAGAAGCCATTGAGACCTGCCAGCAATATTGCTGCCACAGGGCTATATTTTTATGATGACTCTGCTTTAGAGCGAACTAAATCTTTAAAGCCCTCAGCGAGAGGTGAGCTTGAAATTACAGATCTTAATCGCTCATACCTCAGTGATAAATTACTTGCATGTACTGTCTTGGGTCGAGGTTTTGCATGGCTCGATACTGGAACCATAAAAGGCCTGCATGATGCATCAGTTTTTGTTGAGTCTATTGAAGGCCGCCAAGGATTAAAGATTGCATGCCTTGAAGAAATTGCTCTGCAAAATGGTTGGATCGATCCAAGAGAATTAGAGGTTAGTATTAGTATTATGGGTAACAGTAGCTATCGGATATATTTGGAGAAATTACTCAAGGAATCGTCATATGAGAACTAGTTTAAAATCTCGTTTCATTGTGTCTAGTGATATTTCATTATTAGATGCGATGAGGAAAATTGACTTAAATAAGGGTGGGGTCTTGTTTTTAGTGGATCATAAGGGCCACTTAAAAGGCTCCTTGTCTGATGGCGACATAAGACGAGCCATGCTTACAAAGGATCTTGGTTTAGATTCTGAAGCTGTTTTAGCCGCAAATAGTTCGCCATTAGCTGCACATGTTGGGACTTCAGTTGCTGAAGATTTTGATTCGCAGCTGTCTTTTCCAATACTGGACGATCAGGGTAGGGTGCTGGACATAATTAATGGTTCAGAGGGAATGATTATTGGAGATCGGTCGATTAATTCCGATGCCCCACCATTTTTTATTGCTGAGATAGGAAATAACCATAACGGTGATATTGAATTAGCCCAAAAATTAGTTGATAAAGCAGTCGAGTCTGGTGCAGATGCAGTCAAGTTTCAGCTGAGACATCTTGATGAGATTTATGATCTTGAATCGTCCAGTGAAGACGTCGGAGTAGAGTACACAATGCAGCTACTTTCTGAGGTCAATTTATCTGCTAACGAAATGAATGAACTAATAAAATATTCACAAAGTAAGGGGATTCTAGTTGGCTGTACTCCTTTTGATCTTCGTTCTCTGCGTGATCTCGTTTCGTTTGATGTTGACTTTATAAAGATCGCTTCTGCTGACTTGACAAATACTTCTTTGCTTGAGGCTGCAGCAAAATGGTTCATTCCTCTCATAGTAAGTACTGGGATGAGCACGTTGGATGAAATAGCGCGGGCATCAATGGTATTGAAGCGTTCTAAGTGCTCATTTGCTTTATTGCACTGCAATTCAACATACCCCACACCATTTAAGGATGTGGGCCTTAAATTTATGCCTAAGTTATCTGATTATTCAAGCTCTGGAGTTTATGGATACTCTGGTCATGAAAGAGGTTATGAAGTACCTATTGCCGCAGTATCAATGGGAGCGAGTATAATCGAGAAGCACTTCACCATCGATCGATCGATGAGAGGGAATGATCATAAGGTTTCGCTTTTGCCAGATGAATTCCTTCAGATGGTGACTGCTGCAAAAAACGTTAAAGAATCAATGGGGTCTGCAAATAGAGCAATGTCCCAGGGTGAGATGATAAATCGTGAGAACTTAGCAAAAAGTATAGTTGCCGGGCGGGATATTGCTGTTGGAGAATGCCTCAAGATGAGTGATCTCAAATTCAAATCACCTGGCCAGGGCATTCAGCCAGATAGGGCTCATGAATTAGTGGGTAAAGTATTGCTCGAGCGATTAAAGTATGGCGACATTATTTTTTATTCTCATTTTGAGAAAAGGGATGATTTAGGATTTAAGTCTAAGTTTAATATTCTCGATTTCTCCCGCGATACAGGAATTCCGGTAAGATTCCATGACGTTCATGAAATGACGGCTGATTCAAATTTGAGATTTGTAGAATTTCATTTAACTAATAAAGACCTATCATTTGATTTACAAGAATTCAAGCTACCTTCTTCGATTACAAGCATAGCCGTCCATGCTCCTGAACTCTTTGATGGTGATAATCTGCTCGATTTGGCAAGCAGTGATTCTTCCGTGAGAGAAAGAAGTATTCGTGATATGGCCAAAGTGGTTGAAATAGCATCTCGATTGGGAGAGCTCTTGGGACAGCCTAAGGTACCTATCGTTGTTAATGTTGGAGGTCAAAGTACTGGAGACTTTAGTTCTCCAGAGTTGAGTGAACAGCTTTATGATAACGTAGGGAGATGTCTTAAGACGATATCGACTCCAGCTGTAGATTTGTTAATTCAGACAATGCCTCCTTTCCCGTGGCATTTTGGTGGGCAGAGTTTTCATAATTTGTTTGTAGATCCAGACGAAACGTTGGCTTTTTGTCAGAAATGGAACTTTGGTATTTGCTTTGATCTTTCTCACTCAGCTATGGCCGGCGCATGGATGGGAAAAAATGTTATTGAATGGATAGAAATACTTGGGCCATGGATTCGTCATATGCACCTTTCAGATTCCGCTGGAGTAGATGGAGAAGGGCTGCAAATTGGGGATGGTGAACTTGATTTCCAAAAAATAAACGAGGCGTTAAATCTTCATACTCCCAATATTTCTTTTATACCGGAAATATGGCAGGGGCATGTTGACAGTGGATCAGAGTCGTTCAAAGCTTTGTATGAGCTCTATAATCATGGATTGAGATAAATGACTTTTCTTCCATGCATCTAAAAAAAATTTATTCGGCACTCAGAAACTAGTTGTATGGTCGATGTTGGTCCCAAGCCAATAGTTCAGACCCAATGGCCCAAAAGATACGCTCTTGACTAAACAATTTACTGGATGAAATTTATGATTAACTTATTCCAACCCAATCTTGACATTAATGATGCGCTTTTACGTTATCAGCAAACATTGGAAAGTGGTTGGCTTGGGCGTGGAAGCGTCACTGCTCAATTTGAGCAGGTTTTAGCTGAGTTTTTGGGTACTGGTCCAGATTCTGTTCATTGTGTATCTAGTTGTACAAGTGCTATTTTTGAAATTTGTAGCGCGCTAGCATTGGGGTCTGGAGATACAGTCGTAATTCCTACAAATTCTTTTCCTAGCGTTGCGTCTGCAATAATGGCGTCAGGAGCGAGATTAGAAGTTATAGATATCGAAATAGCTTCAGGTAATATTTCAATCGAAAAACTAGAAGAATTTTGCACCAAAGAGGTACCGAAAGCCATTTTTGTTACTGATTATGGCGGTATCCCAGTATCGGTAAGTCGACTTAAAAAAATTGTTGGGCCAGATTGTTTTATTTTAGTTGATGCTGCTGCTAGCTTAGGCACCCGTTACAAGAATAGTGACGAATTTATCCATTCAGAGGCAGATTTCGTTTGTTACTCTTTTGATGCAATGAAATTGATTACTTGTGGCGAGGGTGGTGCGGCAGTTATCAAAGATAAACAGTTAATGGAAAAATTCAGGGAATTTTCGTATCTGGGACTACCTAGTAAACAAAAATCTGGTCTTGATGTTGCAAAGGATGGTGGTCAGGCCGGTTGGTGGGAGTACGATTTAAACTGCTTTGGACGCCGTTCGGTTATGTCTGATCTTTCAGCTGGACTTGGCTTAAGTCAAATGAAATCAATAGAAAGTAAGCTCTCGATTAGACGGCAGCTGAAGACTGAATATGAAGACCAGCTTAATGATTTGAGTGACATTAAATTTTTAGGAGGTAACAGTGAGAATTTCGAGGTCTCAAATTATTTTTGTACGATTTTGAGTGATAAGAGAGATGATTTGGCAAAGTTTTTACTTAACAATAATGTTTACACTTCATTTAGGTATTGGCCTATCCATAAAATGGATATATTCAAAAGTGGCTGCTCTGATAGAAATTACGCTGTAGGAAATCATATGGCTAATAATGCTTTGAATTTGCCGATTCATGATGCACTAACATTGGATCAAATTAGAGAGATATGTGATTTGATTAAGGTTTTCTTTGCCAAGGAGGCAAAATGATTTTTGAAAAAATATGTCCTAAGGTGCACCTAGATAAAAGGGGTAGTCTTTTCGAAATTTATGCTGGGGCCGAAAGATATAATTTAATACCAAGACATATTTATATATCGCACTCAAAACGTGGGTCAGTGAGAGGGTTTCATCAACAGTTGAATTTACCTCAAAAAAAAATAGTGACCTGTATTTCTGGACATATTGCAGATTTTGGCATAAATATAGATCCTCTCAGTAAAGACTTCGGTATGGTTAAAAAGCATTCTCTGAGAGCAAGTGAGGGTGTGCTTATTGGTAACACCGTCGCTCATGGTTTCGAGTGTCTTAGCGATAGTTGCACTATGCTGTACATTTGTGATCAGGCCTATGACCCGAATGGGCAGATAGATATTTTTCCACTTGCGGAAGATTTTATACATCTCTGGACAACAAAAGTACCTGAATTATCGCCAAAAGATCGTCGAGGTTTGACCTTGAATCAGGTTAAACAAAATTTACTAAATAATTTAAGAGATTAATCATGAAATATAAAGTTTTATATGCGGAAGCAAATTATGGTCAGCCAGAAATTGATGCAGTGGTCAAAGTGCTCGAAAATCAAAGGCATAATATGGTGGCGTCTACAAATGTTACGGAGTTCCAAGAACAAATTGCGACGCTCTTTGGGAAGTCGTTTGGCGTGATGTCCAATTCAGGAAGTAGCGCAAATCTCTTAGCTCTGGCTGCTTTTGGATTTGAAAAGGGTAAAAATGTAATTACTCCGGCGCTAACTTTTTCAACTACTGTTGCCCCTATCGTTCAGTGCGGATTGATACCAAATTTTGTGGATTGTAAAATTGATACACTTCAGATTGACGAAGACGCTATTGAA
>MDTF01018410.1_pt1 | contig 10720 bp, 12 predicted proteins | sample 811191 | NCBI WGS metagenome assembly MDTF01 (sample SAMN05326649, study PRJNA326480) | marine metagenome | isolation source: seawater | place: Southern Ocean | collected 2011
AAACAAGCTTTAAAAAAATTTAAAAAAAACAATTGTGATAACTTATTTTCAGTTACTCACGCTAAGAAAAATCCTTATTTTAACATGGTTGAAGAAAAAAATAACACTTTTGTACTAGCAAAAAAATCTGCAAAAAATTTTTTTTCTAGACAAGAATCACCAAAAGTTTTTGAAATGAACGCATCTATTTATGCATTTAAGAGAAAGTCTTTAATTGAAAAAAAAAAAACTATTTAATAAAAAAACGTCGATTTTTTTAATGCCTAGAGAAAGATCAATTGATATTGATGATAATTTAGATTTAAAATTAGTTAAAAATATTATGAAATATGATAAAAAATTATTTAAATAAATTTTCTTTAAAAAATAAGAAAGTATTTATAGTCGGTGGTAGCGGATTATTAGGCTCAGAAATAACAGAAGCTTTACTTTCGGCTTCAGCAGAAGTTGTTAATTTAGACAATAATCTGTCACAAGCTATTAATTTAAAAAAAAAATATTCCTCAAGCAGATATCAATATAGTTATTTTGATGCTGGAAACTTCAAAGATTTTGACAAAAAAATTGCTGGAATTTTTAAAAAATTTGGATGTCCTGATGTATTTGTAAATTGTTCATATCCTGCAACAAAAAATTGGAAATTTAGTTCGTTCAAAAAAAATAAGCTTTCAATTTTAAGAAAAAATGTTGATATGCATTTAAACTCATATTCTTGGCTATCATATAAAATTTGCGAAAAAATGAAAAAAGAAAAAAAGAATGGCTCTGTAATTATGTTAAGTTCAATTTATGGTATTGTGGCACAAAATAACGAAATTTATAAAAATACAAACATGGAGGAAAATATGAATTACTCAATAATTAAAGGTGGCATAAACAATTTTGCAAAGCAGCTTGCTTCGCATTATGGTCCTTACAAAATTAGAGTTAATTCTGTTTGTCCCGGGGGTATTATTGGCCATGTAAAAGGATCAAAAAAAAATCAAGATAGAAAATTTTTAGAAAACTATTCAAAAAACTGCCCCTTGAAAAGATTGGGAAATCCAGATGAGGTTGCGTCGTCTGTTTTGTTTTTAGCCTCAGACGCCTCTTCCTATATAACAGGAACTTCATTTTTAGTCGATGGTGGATGGACAGCGATATAAAAATGTTTTGGTGTAGTAATTGTCTGAACGTTTCGACAAGACCTAGGATCACTTTTAACAAAAAAGGATTTTGCAACGCTTGTCAATGGGCTGAAGAGAAGAAGTTTATTAATTGGACTAAAAGACAACAATTATTTAAAAAAATTCTACCTAAAAAAAAAAACAATCAATATGATTGTATTGTTCCTGTTAGCGGTGGAAAAGATGGTTCTTATGTTGCTTATACAATAAAAAAAAAATTTAATATAAATCCTTTATGCATAACAGTTAGACCTCCACTAGAACTTAACCTAGGTAGCGAAAATTTAACTAATTTTATTAATTCTGGTTATGACCACTTACACATAACTCCTAACATGAAAGTAATGAGGCAATTAAATTATTTGGGTTTTAAGCATATGGGATTTCCATATTATGGTTGGCTTACAAGTATATTTACTTCAATATTAAATATTGCTGCTTCAATGAAAATTAATCTTATTATTTATGGTGAGGACGGTGAGGTTGAATATGGAGGCACAGATAAAACAAAAAACCAACCTTTTTTTAATCCCACTTACCAAAAAAAAATTTATTTCGAAGGTGGATACGACAAATTAATTAAAAAAGTTAAAGGAACTAATGCTGAAAAACAATTTTTTTTATTTCCTGAAAATAAAAAACTACAAAAAATTCGTACTACTCATTGGTCATATTTTGAAAATTGGGATTCTTATAGAAACTATTTAGTTGCTAAAAAATATTGTGGCCTAAAAGAAAATTCCGAAACGAATGCAAGTACTTTTACAAATTTTGCTCAAAATGATCAAGCTTTGTATGCATTACATGCCTACATAATGTATTTAAAATTTGGTTTTGGAAGGGCAACACAAGATGCGGGGATAGAAATTAGAAGGGGTGCTATGACACGCTCTCAAGGAGTAAATTTAGTTCGTTTATATGATAATAATTTTTCAAAAAATTTCATACCTATATATCTTGATTACTATCGAATCACAAAAAATGAATTTGATAGAATAATAGACAGATGGGTAAATAAAAAACTTTTCAAAAAAGTTAATGGGATTTGGCAGCCTAAGTTTAAAATTAAATGAAGAAAAGAAAAGTAACTATAATTGATTATGGAATGGGCAATATAAAATCAATGTCAAATGCTTTTAGGTTCTTAAATGCAACTGTAAACGTTACAAATAAATTTGAAAAAATTTGTAGATCAGAAATTGTGATCTTGCCCGGTGTAGGCTCTTTTCATAAAGCAATGAATATAATTAAAAAAAATGGAATTGATCAAGCATTAATAGAGACTATTAAACGCGGAAACTTTCTTTTGTCTGTATGTTTAGGCATGCAATTACTTGGATCCTCATGCACAGAAGATAAATTTACTAGGGGACTAGGAATAATAAAGAATAAAGTAGATAAATTTTCTATTAAAGAAACAAAAAAAAAAAATATACCCCACGTTGGATTTAATAAAATAAATTATACCAATAATAATAAATTATTTAAGGGAATCAATAATGGTTCAGATTTTTATTTTGTTCACTCATACAGAATGCTTCCAGAGCAATTAAATAAAAATATTTCAATTACTAATTATGGTATCAATTTTCTTTCTTATTTTAATATAGACAATATTTATGCAACCCAATTTCATCCTGAAAAGAGTCAATCGACTGGATTAAAACTATTAAATAATTTTTTAAAATTAACTTAATGTTGAAAAAAAGAATTATATTTACATTGTTGTTTAAAGACGGTTCCTTCTATTTAAGTAGAAATTTTAGACTACAAAAAGTTGGAAACCTTGAATGGATAAAAAAAAACTATGACTTCTCGATAATTACTAAATCTGTTGATGAGCTAATAATATTGAATGTTTCTAGAAACAAAAATTCAATTAAAAGCTTCTGCAAAACTATTGAAATATTTACAAAGGAGTGCTTTATTCCTATTTCTGCTGGAGGTAAAATTGACAATGTTGATGTAGCAAAAAAATACATAGACTCTGGAGTTGATAAACTTGTAATTAATACAAATTTATTCAACATAAATCTACTTAGCAAAATTTCTCATATTTATGGAGAACAATGTTTAATAGGGTCGGTAGACTACACGAGAGATAATAAAATTTTTAAATTTTTTATTGGTAACGGAAAAATTTACAATCCAATTAAAGTTTCTGAATTATTTAAAAAAATTTTAAAATTACCTATTGGTGAGTTAATTTTAAATTCAATAGATAAAGACGGAACTGGCAATGGTTTTGATTTTAAAATATTAGAATATATTCCAAAAAATTTTTTTAAACCTTTAATTTTTTCTGGAGGTGCCGGAAACTATCTTCACTTACTTGAAGCATTAAGAAAAAAAAAAATTCATTCAATAACTACTGCAAATTTATTAAATTTTGTTGGCAATGGACTTCAAGAAGCGAGGGATTTAATCCTAAAAAATGGAGTAAAATTAGCCAAATGGTAAAAAATATTTTAATTATTGGTCAAGGATCCATTTCAACTAAGCACAAAAATGCTATTAATTTAATATCAAAGAAAATTAAAACTACAATTATTTCTTCTAGAAAATTCACTGATAGTGATTTTAATTTCAAGAACATTAATTACGATTATATAATTGTGTGTTCACCTTCATCTTATCATTTTAAGCATTTTAAAATTATTGAAAAAAATTTTAAAAATAAAAAAGTACTAATTGAAAAACCCTTGTTTAATAAATTTCACAGGATTAATAAAAACTTAAAAAATAAGTATTTTGTAGGATATAATTTAAGATTTCATCCTGTAATTCAATTTTTAAGAAGATTTTTAAAAAAAAAAAATATTTTTTCAGTAAATATAATTTCACACTCTTACTTACCTTCTTGGAGAAAAATAAATTATACAAAGTCTGTTTCAGCTAACAAAACATTAGGAGGCGGTGTTTTACTAGAGCTGAGTCATGAATTAGATTATTTAAAATGGATTTTTAATAAAATAACTATATTAAAAGCTTTCAATAAAAAAATTTCGAACCTAAAAATTAATACAGATGATATCCTTAATCTTTCTGGAAAAATTAACAAAAATGGTTTTTTTAACTTAAATATCAATTTTTTTTCCAAAATAAAAAATAGATCCATTAAAATTGATGGAAGCAATTTTAGTCTCAATGCTGACTTAATTAAAAATAGAATAGAATTAATTAATAAAAAAAAAATTCAAACTAAAAAATTTATAAATTTTAAAGTTGAGGATACTTATAAAGCACAACATTTAGAAATTTTGAATAACAAATTATTAAATACATGTAAGTTAAGTGAAAGTTTAATATTAATGAAATTAATAGAAACTATAAAAAAAAAATATGATTAAACTATCGGAACCCTTTTTTTTCGGCAAAGAAATACATTTTTTAAAAAAATGTTTAAAAGATAATTGGATTTCTCCCGGAGGAAAAATAGTAAAAATTTTTGAAAAAAAAATGAAGAAATATACAACTGGCAGGTATAATTTAGGAACAGTTAACTGCACATCTGCTTTACAGTTAGCAATAAGACTATTGAATCCTAAACAAAATGAGGAGGTTTTAGTGCCCACAATTACATTTGTAGCCACTATAAATTCTGTAATATACAACAACTGCAGACCTGTCTTTATTGATTGCGACGAACAGCTTTTGCTAGACCGAAAAAATTTTTACTCTTTTATTCAAAAAAATACGTATTTTAAGAATGGTTTTACTTTTAATAAAAAAACAAAAAAAAAAATTTTATCCATAATTATTGTAAATACTTTCGGTAATTTATTTAATTTAGATAGCCATTTTGTAGCTACCTGTAGAAAACAAAATATTAAGATAATAGAAGATGCTGCTGAAAGTTTAGGTTCTTACTATTATGACAGAAAAAAAAATAGAGGTATAGAATACAGCTGCTATTCATTTAACGGAAATAAATTAATTACCTCAGGTGGTGGAGGTATGATTTCAATGAATAGTAAAAAAAATCATCACAAAGCAACTTATCTTTCTTCTCAAGCAAAAAAAGACTCAATACAATTTATTCACGATGATGTTGGATACAATATGCAAATATCAAATTTACATGCATCAATTGGATTAGCCCAGATCTCAAATGTACCTAAAGTTCTAATTAAAAAAAATAAAATAAATATTTTATATAAAAAAAAAATAAATAGTATTGAAGGACTCCAAATTCTTTCTAATCCAGAATATTGTTATTCTAACAATTGGCTAAATATTTTAGTAGTAGAAAAAAGAAAATATGGACTATCGAAGAATCAAATTATTAAAGAATTTTCTAAATTTAACATAGAAACAAGATCGTTATGGTATCCAAACCACTTACAAAAACCATTTAAAAAGTATCAAAAATACAATATTAAAAAATCAAAACAAATGTATGAAAGCTGCTTATGTTTGCCCAGTAGCTATAGTTTAAAAAAAAGTGACCAAGAGAAAATAATAAATCTTTTAAAAAATAAATTTAAAAAATAAAACACATGTTAATAATTTTATTTCCATATAAATTTTCTAATTTTTTTTTTAAAAAATATCAAATTAATGAATTAATCAAAAAATTTAAAAAAAATTTTGAAATACATGATATTTCAAATATAATTGCTAAAAATTTTCACAACGAACTCAAAAGAAAAAATCATAAAGCTATACAAGTATTTGATAATATCAATGAGTGGAAAACACACATTCAAAAAAAAATTCAAAAAAAAAAAAAAATTTTCGTAATTAATTTAGTTTTTTTTCATTCGTTTAGAAGTTTTTATATACATTATTTATTGTTTAAATATAAAGTTAGCATAATTAAAATAAACTCACCTGAAGTTTTTGCTCCAATTTCAAGAAGTTCAATATATTTAAAATTAATAAGTTTTTTAAAACTCATTTTATTTGATCAAACACGATTAATATTTATCCTAAAAAACTTATTTATTAGAAAATTAGTAAAATCTCTTAAATTTAATGAACTATATGTAACGATTTGTGGATTTAAATCTAAAAAACTTCCATCCTCTTTAGACATAAGTGCAAAAAAAATAAGGTTTATTGATTTTCATGCATCAGATTTTGCTAATTATCTATCTAACAAACCAAAAAATAATTTAAAAAAAAAAAATTATGTTATTTTTCTTGATATTAAAGCTCCAGCTTTTGCTGGAGACGATATTCTGTTCAATAATCCAATTAAATACGATGTTGATAAATGGTATAAAGATCTGAATAATTTTTTAATTAATGTAGAAAAAATTTTTAAAACAAAGGTTATCATTATTCCGCATCCAAGTGTAAGAAAGTTAAAGAACATGTATTATCATAAACAATTTAAAGTATCTAAAAACCCTGATTCATCTAATCAATTAATACCAAACAGCAGGTTTGTAATTGCTAATGGAGCGACCACCGCAGTGAGTTTTTGTATAATACATAATAAGCCTGTAACTTTAATATATGCAGATCAGGTAAAAAAATTTAATCCTGGAATGTTGTTTGAAACTAAATGCTTAAGTAGTTGCTTATCTGTAAAAAGTTTAAATATAAATAAAAAAATTTATAAGAGTAAATTTAGTTTAAAAATAAATAAAAAAAGTTATTCTAATTATAAATATAATTTTTTAACTTCAAAAAGTATTAAAAAAATAAATAATCCAGAAATTTTAGAAAAAATTATAACACAATAGATAAAATTGCTAATGACAAAAAAAAAAATTGGAATTTTTTGGGAAAATTTTGATTATGGTGGTGTTGGAACATATTTAATCACATTATTGAATAATAAAAGACTTAAAAATTTCCAAATAACCATTTTTACAAATACGACAAACAAGGCAATTAATAAAAGTTTTAGAAAAGAAATCGGAAACAAAATAGATTTAAAAATTGTTGTGTATAAATCAATTAATGTAATTTTTTTTAAAAACATTATTTTTAAGATAATCTTCCACGCCCTCAGACCGTTGTTATTTTTTTTGTCGATAATTCAAATTTATTTTCTATTAAAAAGTAGAAGGTTCGACTATTTTATTTCTCAATGTGGTGGTTTTGGAGATTTCAGATCAGATTTTGCAAGCATTATTCCAGCTAAAATTTTAAAATACCCTGTAAGAACAGTAGTTTTGCATCATTGTTATACCAGACCAAGACTATGGGGCGGTCTTATAAACTTGATTAATTATTTTATAGCTAAATTTTGCTCTAGCTTTATCTTTGTTTCAAAAGCAACGTTTAAAGATATTAAAAAGAATACGCCTATTTTGAAAAATAAAAAAATTTACCATGAAATTATTCACAATGGAATAAGCACAAAAAAAATAACTAAGAGAAAAAATTATAGTAAAAATATAAATACAATAGTTTTATCCAGATTAGAATATAGCAAAGGGCATCTTGATCTAATTGAAGCTTTCAAATATTTACCAAAAAAAACAAGAGAAAAATTTAAAGTGCATTTTGTAGGAAAAGGTGACAAAAAATTTGTCGAATTTTTAAAAAAAAAAGTAGCGGATTCTAATTTGAATAATATTTTTAAATTTAAAGGTTATATAAATGAGGAAAGCAGGAAAATTTTATCTAAATATGATCTTTTAATATCTCCATCAAGAGATTTTGAAGGATTCGGGCTTTCGATAGCAGAGTCCCTTTCAGTAGGCGTCCCGGTAATCTCAACAAAAGTTGGTGGTGTTTTAGATTATCTAGATAATAAAAATTCAATTTTAGTAAAAGCTAAAAGTCCTAGATCTCTCGCGTCTAGCATACAACTTTTTTTGACTAATAGGATAAAATATGAAAAAAAAGCTATTGTAGGTAAAAAATTAATTCAAAATTCTTTTTCTGAAGACAAGATGGCACACAATTATGTTAAACATCTTAAAAGGGTAAAAAATTTAAATGTACAGAATTCCTAAATTTTTAAAGCCAAAAGTGACAAGCGATCTTATTAGAATCGGAAGTTCTAATGATGGTGGATATGTAATCCCAAAGAACGCAGCTGTTGATACAGATACATTAATTAGTTTTGGATTGTTTGATGATTGGAAATTTGAGGAGGATTTTAAAAAATTTAAGAACTGCAAAATCATTTGTTATGATCATAGTGTTACAACAAAATTTTGGATTATAAGGTTTATTAAAAATTGCTATTCTATTTTATTAATGAACAATATAGTAGATAATTTCAAAAATTTTTTTACTTATTTTGAATATTTAATTTTCTTTAATAAAAAAGATGTACTTCACTTAAAAAAATTTATTGCTCCTAAAAATGAATTTACTTTTGGTATAAATAATAAAGACAAGACTGACTTAAATGAAATATTTTCGAAAAACTTATATGAAAATATTTTTTTAAAAATAGATATTGAAGGAAGTGAGTATAGAATACTAGATCAGATAATTTTACACCAAAATAAAATCAAAGGAGCTGTTGTAGAATTTCATTCTTGTGATTTACTTTTTGACAGAATTGAAAAGTTCATTAGTAATTTTGACTTAGATTTAATTCACATTCACGTTAATAATTATTCAAATATAAATCAGTTATCAAATCCAGATGTAATAGAGCTTACTTTCTGTCAGAAAAAGTATTCCAATAAGTCAAAAGTTGAAAATCTTAATTATCCTATAAAAGATTTAGACTCTCCAAATAATAAAAATGAGGAAGATCCCCAGGTATCATTTTATTAAATATGATTAAAAAATTTTTAAAATTTATAACCCCTAGTTTTATCTTATTATTGATTAAAAAAAAGTATGAAGATTTTTTATTAAGTAAATATAAAAATCTTGATAATCGGGAAATATTCAAAAAAATTTATAAAAATAAAGTTTGGACACCAGAAGCTGATCATAAAAAATTTAATTTTTATTCAGGAGTAGGTTCGCATTTAGATGATTTTACAACTCCCTATATTGAAAAAGTGTTGAATTTCTTAAATTCTTTTGAAGAAAAAAAAGAGGTGTTAGAGGTAGGATGTGGAGATTTTGTTATTTCTTCCAAAATTGTACCACACACCAAAAAATTTATAGCCGGAGATATTTTTGATGAAATAATTGAAGTTAATAAAAAAAAATATGCAGATTTAAAAGTTGTCTTTTGTACACTTGATTTGACTAAAGATGTTCTACCTAAAGCAGATGTTTGTATAGTAAGATGTGTTTTACAACATTTATCAAATGAATTGATCATTAAATTTTTGAAAAACTTATCAAATAAATTTGAATATTTAATTGTTACTGAACACTATCCAGATGATAACGAGGAATTTGTACCAAACAAAGATATTATAACCGGTCCAGACATCAGATTGTCACAAAATAGTGGAGTAGATCTGTCAAAGAGTCCCTTTAATCTTAAATATATAAAAAAATCAATTCTATGCAAAACAAGATCGTCTTCTGTTGCAGGATATTTAAATACTGAGATTTATAAGTTAAGGTAAATGAAGAAAAAAAAGATAAGACAGCTTTATTTACAGATCTTTTACTCTTACATAATAATTAGAAATTTATATTAGTGAATAAGAAGATAAAAAATTTTTTAGCTACCGAAAAAGTATCTGTATTGATGACAGTTTATAATACAGCTGCCTACCTAGATAGGTCAATTACCTCAATTATTAATCAAACCTATAAAAATTTTGAGCTTATCATTATTGATGACGGGTCTAAAGATGGTTCAAAAAAAATTATAAATAAATATAAAAATAAAAAAATTAAAAAATTTTTTTTTAAAAAAAATATAGGAAGGATAAACGCACTAAAATATGCAATTAAAAAAAGTTCTGGAAATTATATTGCAATTTTAGATTCAGATGATATTTCAAATACTAATCGTTTGAGCACACAAATGAAACTTTTTAAAAAGAGAAAAGAATTAATGCTTCTAGCATCCAGGGTAAATTTTATAGACCATAAAAATAAAAAATTATTTTCATACCCTGAAAGAAATGATGCAATAAATTTTGATGAGGTAATTCACTTTAGGAATATTTTTCCATTTTCAACAGTAATATTTAGGAAGAAGTTACTTAAAAAAGTGTCTTTATTTTCTAAAAAAATCAAATATGCTTTTGACTATGATTTTACAATAAGAGTGAAAAAGAAATATAAGATATATTTGATACCAAAAATTTTAGGTAATTTAACAAAAAGAGAGAACAGCCTTACGTATTGTAAAAGCCTCTCTAACCAAAGAAGTTCTGACTTAATTAATATTTTAAAATTTTCAAAAAATAATTTTAATTTACCTTTTAAAATTAAATTATTAATTTATTTAGAAATTTTTCGTGAAATTGTATCTTTACAAGTCAGAAAATTTAAAAAAATGGGGGATTAGCTCAATAGTAGAGTACTGCATTGACATTGCAGGGGTAGTTGGAGCGTAACCAACATTCCCCACCAAATTCAAGTAATTTAGGTCTAATCGCCTATTTACATGTTTATATAAAAATACTATAAAGCCTTGCCTGGTAATTATTGCGAAGGGGCCACACCCGATCCCATCCCGAACTCGGAAGTAAAGTCCTTCAGCGCCAATGGTACTT
>MDTF01009030.1_pt1 | contig 10719 bp, 7 predicted proteins | sample 811191 | NCBI WGS metagenome assembly MDTF01 (sample SAMN05326649, study PRJNA326480) | marine metagenome | isolation source: seawater | place: Southern Ocean | collected 2011
AAGCTTTAAATACAAAAACTTTAAGATTAAAAAATAGATATAACTTCAACCCAAAGAAATTACTATTGGAACTAGAAAAAAAAGTAAGAAATTATAAAAAATATAAAGTAAATCACCTAGGTATTGAATTAAAAAATAGCGCAAGTAAAGATGTGTCAAACTATATAGTGAGCAATTATGATAGTAAATATTTAAAAAATGAAAAATTTAATATTAATATTTAATAGTATTTTTATATTTGAAAAAAAGGCATTAAAAAAAAAATTAACCTTAATTGAATATTTTTTTAAAAATATTAATTTAATTAATTATTATTTTTTTTTATTTAATAAGAATAAACATAATCCAATTAAATCTCATAAATTTCAAAAGTATATTGAATTAAATAAAAATAAGTGGGCAAAAGAAAGAATTAATAAACTTTATTCAAAAAACTCTATATTAGTTGAGGCATTTATAAACCACCCAGCATACATCTTGTCAAACATTGTCACATCAATGTACCTTAATGCTATATTCAAAATGAACATTGTGGGTTTAATTAGAACTCATGATTTAAAAAGTGAAGTTTTATTTAGAAGCTTTGGAGTTAGAAATTTTATATATTTTAAAAATCCAAATATATACGAAAGAATTTATTATCTCATAAAAGCTTTAAGATTAATAAAAACAAAAAAAAATTTTGAAGGAGTGTATAAGCTAAAATATAAAAATATAGATGTAGGCCTTACAGCATATGACTCTTATATTAGATATTTGGGGATACCAACACTTAATAAAATTAATAGTAACTACATTGTATTTTTTGCAGAAGCTCTATATTCGTGTGATTATATTTCCAAAAAAATAGATCTTTTTAAATTTAAAAAAACAATACAATCAGAAACTCAATTTTCTCCATTAAATATATTATTTCAACTAAGCTTAAAAAATAAAATTGAAGTATTTTCTAGGCTAGGATTAGAAAAATTTACTTTAAGAAGATATACTAGCTGGAAGCAAAGATACTCTAATAGAGCAATGATTTCTCAAAAAACTTTTAATGAAGTTTTCAAGCATTGTAAAAAAAAAAGTATATCAATTATTAAAAAAAATTATCAAAATAAAATTAAACAAAAATTATTTGGTGTTGATGAAGTTGTTTTAGGATTATCAAATAAAAAAACTGATTTAATAAATAAAGAAAAATTATTAAAAACTTTTAAATGGAAAAATAAAAAGATAGTGGTATTTTTTTTGAGTCATTTGCTTGATGGAAACTTTAATTATGGTTTTAGGAAAAATTTTAAAGATATATATAGCTCAACTGAATTTATTATAGATAGACTTAAAAAATTAACAAAAGTTAATTGGATTATTAAAAAACATCCTAATCAAGATTACTACAGTTCAAAATTTGACTTTCAAAAAAAAATAAAAATATTGGAAAAGGAATGTGACCATATAAGGTTAGTGCCAGAGAATATAGACTCTGCATCTCTACTAAAAATTGCAGATCTTGCACTCACAATATCTGGTTCAGTAGGAGTTGAGTATCCATCTTTTGGAGTCAGAAGTTTATTTTTAGAAAAAAGTTATTACTCGAATCTCAATTTTTTAAATTATGTAAAATCAAAAAAACAGTTAATAAAGTATTTACAGAATGCACATAAACAAAAAAAAATTTCAAATACTCTCATTGAAAAATGTCAAGTTTACTTGTTTTTAAAAGATATTTTAATTAAAAATCAGTCAACATTAATACCAGAGTATATCCCATCAAGAAAAATAGATGAAAATAAATTTTGGTTGGATGCTGCAAGGCATGTAAAAAAATTTAAATTTTCAGAGGATGAGTTTTATACAATGTTAAAAAAACAAATTAAATATAGTCTTCGACATACACTCAATTACAATATGTTGAAAATTCCTAAAAAAAAATATAATGATTTTACTGATTAATCATTTAAAATTGAGTATAGAGCATCTCTAGTTGTTCTTAAAGAGTTATTTAGATGTTGTATTCTTTTCTTTCTTAGCTTTCTAATTTTATTAGCATAAAAATTTTTATTTTTTATCAAAAAATTTATTTGATGCATCATCATATTTACATTTAAGACAATAGAGCCAATTTTATGTCTATCAATAAAAAATTTTTGATTAAAATTTTTATTTTTAAAAATATAAGATTCATTATTTGAGAAAAATATTACAGGTTTTAAGGTGCTAAAAGCATAGGTGTATGCCGTGCTGGTTAAATCAGTAATTAGTATCTCTGAATTTTGAAATTCTTTTATATATGATGGTGTCAAATTGGTTATGAATTTTTTATTATTTTTAAATTTAAAAATTATTTTATTTATGAGTGGTTGATTTCCTTTGCTAGTTAGATCTAATGGATGAGGTCTAAAAATTACTATTTTATCAGTTTTATTTAGAATTTCTGAAATTATACGCTCTAAAAACTTATACATATTATATTTTATGTAATTTAAACTATACCCTGGCGCAATCAAAATTGATTTAGATTTATTATTTTTTTTTATTTTGTTTAAATTATGATCTAGCTTTAAATACCCTGTATTTACAATTATAGTGTTTGAATTTTTAGCTAATTTATCTAATTTTCCTTTCAAGTAATCTTCAGAAATTTTAGATGAGCAAAATATATAATCCAACATGCCAATTCTTAAAAAAAGAGCTTTTTCAAATTTTTTATTAATCATAGGTGCGTCATAGATATCATGACTCATGTAAATATTTTTTGAATTTGGGGGATAAACATATGACAAGTATGAGCTTACAAAAACATCTATTTTTGATAAGAATTTTTTTTGAAACGGAATGAATTTTGAATATGCAAAGTCGTAAAAATATGAATTATCACAATCTTTAATTAAAGATTTTGAACTTAAGTTATAAATTAATATTACATTATATTTTTTTTTTAAAATTTTAATTAAATCAAATATATTTTCTTGATATATTTTAACTGGAAAATAAAATAATAAATTTTTTTTATTTGTACCTTTTGTGATACAAAAAATTTTTATTATAGAAATTATACTTAAGATGTAACTTGCTACTTTTTTCATTTTAATATATTTATTTAATAAAAATTTATCCTTGAAGTGCAATATTATTTTCCTTGATCTTAATTTATGTTCAAAATTTTTCTCATGTTAATAAATATCAAAAAATCATTTTTTTTACATCATCTATGCTATAGTTATTTAAGTTATTTTAGAAAAATCAATACTATTGGTTCAAAATATATTAGATATATTAAATTAAGTAAATAATAAAAGGTTATAATATTTTATCATTTTTATAAAAAGTATTTATAAAGAATATGTTTAAACTTCATACAATTATTGGAAAAACAAATAAGTACAAATTATTTTTACTTTTATTTTTTTTAATTATCTCTTCAGTTTTTGAGTTTGTAGGCATAGGCACAATACCAGTGTTAATAGGAATTGTTTTAGATTCAAATAATTTTATCAATACGTTAAATGAATATATTTATTTTAAAAGTATACAAAATACCAGCAAGAATACTTTATTAATTTATTTTTCTTTTTTTATAATTTCAGTTTTTCTAGTTAAAAATTTATTTCAACTTTTTATAATTCATTTTCAAGGAAACTTAATAAAAGAAATCAAAATTTATATCGTAAATAAATTATTTCAAAAATATTTGAATGGTAATTTTTTATCTTTCTTAAATAAAAAATCATCTGTTGTTACAAGAATATTAGGATCAGACGCTGGAAATACAACCATTTTTGTTCTAACATTATTAAATATTATTCGTGAAGGCTTGGTATTTTTAGTAATCTGTATTTTATTACTAATTTCTAATACTTTAGTGTCACTATATTTAATAATGTTTTTTTTATTTTTTTCGATAGTATTTTATTTCACAACAGCTAAAAAATTACAAAAAAGAGGAAAAGGCCTCCAGCTGTTAACGTCAGACCTTCTAAGGGTTATCAGTGAAACATTTGGCTCAATTAAAGAGATTAAAATTTTTAACTTAGAAAAATTTCAACAAAATATATTTTCAAGTAAAGTAAGAAGAAATGAAGAATTTATTTTGAAAAACTATATTGTAAGATCTTTGCCTAGAATTTTATTAGAAACACTAAGTATCCTTGCAATCGTCTTTATTATAATTTTTTATAGTTTTGTGAATTATAATTTAACAAATTTGTTGCCATTTCTTTCACTATTAACAATTTGTGTAATTAGAATAATCCCCAGTTTAAACGGTATTAGTAATTCTTTAAGTACACTTAAAATTATAGCACCTTCATTCAGTACAATTAAAAAAGAATTAGAGCTAATAGAAAATAAAGATCATAAAAAACAAAAAAAAGAAATTGAAAATTTTGATAGCATACAATTAAAAAATATAAATTTTAAATATTCGACAGATGGAAGAGATATATTAAAAAATCTTTCTATAAAAATTAATTCTGGTGAAAAAATTGGTATAATTGGAAAATCTGGAAGTGGAAAAACTACATTAGTTAATATATTGCTTGGTTTGTTAAGCCCCCTTGAGGGTGAAATAATTATTAATGAAGATATTGTTAAACTTGATGAGTATTCATTAACAAACAAAATTGGATACGTTCCACAAGATATATATTTAATAGATAATACAATAAAAAATAACATTGCATTTGGAATAGATAGTAATTTTCAAAATGATTTGGCTATTGTTCAATCTGCAAAAAGTGCTCAAATTCATGATTATATTGATTCCTTACCTCAAAAATATGAAACAATAGTTGGAGAAAACGGTGTAAACCTTTCAATTGGCCAAAAACAAAGGATTGGTATAGCTAGAGTTTTATATAGAGCCCCAAGTATTTTAGTTCTTGATGAGTCAACCAGCTCATTAGACCCAAAAACAGAAAAGCAGTTTATAGATGAAATTTTTAATTTTAATATAAGTAAAACTATTATCTTTATATCTCATAAGATGAGTGCTTTAGAGAAGTGTGATAAAATTTTTGATTTAGATAATTCAAAATTTGTAAAATATTAATATGTTAAAATCTTTTTTTAATAGAATATTGAAAAAAATACTTAAAAAATACCTTGATAACAAGGTATTATCTTTGGCATATACGCACTTTTTAACAGGAAGATCTTATTATAAGAATATAAAAAAAATAGTAGATGTAGAATATAAGGCTTTTTCTCAAAATGGTGAAGACGGTATAATCGATTATCTACTATATTCATTAGAAATAGAAAAACCAAATTTTGTAGAAATTGGTGTTGGAGATTATAGTGAATGTAATACAAGATTATTATTTGATAGAACGGCTTGTAAGGGTTTAATAGTTGATTGTATTAATGACTTTGAAAAAAAAGTTATGAAAAATGTAAAAACGTGGAAAGGTGATCTAACTATTGTAGAAAGCATTGTGAGTAGTAAAAATATATTAGATATTTTAAATCAAAAAGGATTTGATAAAAATGTAGACTTATTCAGTCTAGATATCGATGGAGTTGATTATTGGTTGCTTAAAAAGTTGCCAAATAATTTTTCAAAAATTGTCGTTCTTGAATACAACTCAGTATTTGGACCTAAATTAGAAGTTACAGTACCGAATTTAGATAATTTTAATAGATCTGATTATCATTATTCTCATTTATGTTTTGGAGCATCTTTGAAAGCCTTTATAAATTTAATGTTGAAAAAAAATTTTATCTTTGTAGGAACTAACCTATCATCATGTAATGCATTTTTTGTTTCTAAAGACTATATTAATAAAGTTAATTTAGATTTACCTAACAATGAGGATATATCTAAATACACCAATTCATTTATTAGAGAAAGTAGAGCAAAAAATGGGGTACTTAATTATCTATCTGGAAATGAGCGTATTAATGAAATTAAAAATTGTGAAATAATTAATTTAAAAGAAGACCAAACAAAAAGAATAAAATTAAAAGATCTGCTTTAAAAATAAATATAGTTTTATATTTGTTATTGTAAGAAATCTGGAACTAGCATTGCAGAATTCACAAATTTAGAATTTTTTGAAAATCTGGCAGCAATATCTCCCACATTGTCCCTAACATATTTGTCTAAATCTAAGTCATATTTCATTTCAAGTATTATTTCTTTGTACTTACGAAAAATATTTCGATCCTGAAAAGAAGTTAAAGGTATACTTTTTAATTCTGTATCAATTGTTGCTCTAATTAATTCATTAGATGAAATAAAGTACCCTCTCTTATAGTGGGTAGTGAGTATAGCATGTAGCTTATTTTTAAAATTAAAACTATTATTTATAAATTTTTCAATACTCTCAATGTTGTTTGAATTTAATAGCTTAATTTTATTTAAATTATTTAGTTTATAGTTTTCTTTTTTTACATCAAAAGATTTTTTGCTTTTAATCTCAAAAACTGGATTGGTAATAGTTTCAAAATCACCATACCACCTTAGTCTATATTTTTTTTTTTTACTTACTCCATCTAAATTTTGTCTAATTGATGAATAATTTATATCATCAAAATAAATTGAATTTACATTTCTGTCCTGATGATGCTCTTTGAAAAAGAAATTTGATTTATATAAATAAATACATATTTGATTATAGTCTAAATTATTAAAAACCCATTTTCTCTCATGTCTATTTATTGGTTTATTCATTTTATGCATTATAAATTAGTTACTTTTTAAATAATTTAAATTTTTTTTATAAATAGCAGGAATTATTTTTTTTGAAATTAACCCCACTTCCTTGTTATTTAAATATATTTTTGAATTTTTGTCTGTCACCCATTTTTCATAAAATTCACTTATATTAATATTGTCTAAATATAACGAAGCAGGATTGTATTCATTTTTTTTATTGTATGAAGCAAAAGGTAATTTTATTTTTTCCATATAAATATTTGATGCTGTTACGGTTGATCCATCTTTTGTAGCTATACCCACATATGAACTTATTCCTTTAATACCTATAACACTAATTTTTGAATTTTCGCCTGCACTTATCATTTTATCTCCAATGTTTTCGAAAGAAACATTTTTAATATCCACATTTGATCCAGAAAAATCAATTGCATCATTTCCAACGTTTACAAATTTTGCATTTTGAATACTTCCATCACTAAAATCTAAATCTATCGAATCTGATTTGCTTTCAGTGAATTTAATGTTTTTCATGATAAATTTTGAGCTTACAATGTTAAGTGAATCTTCTGATGTATTCTCTTTAAAAGTTATATTTGATAAATCAACTTTTGTTTGGTGAAAATTTAAAGCACCTAATATTATAAATTCAGAATTTATTTTTTTGATATTGTTATTAAATCCGGCTAAATATGATAAATTAACATTATTAAAAATAGATTTATTAACCTTATCTTCTATTAAAATTCCACCACCAAAATTATCATTATTACCACTAATAATTATCTGATTATTTTTATCTCCATTTACATACCAGGCTGAATCTGAAAAAATAAAAGCATCATTAATTAACTTCAGTGATTGGCCACCTCTTAATACAACAATTTTATTCTTTGGAATATAAAGGTCTTCTTCTATAACTGTATTATTGATCTTTAAATAAAGTTTGTTATTACTTTCAAAAAAGTATTTATTAATCTTTTCTTTATTATATAATTTAAATTCTTTAAATGAAAAATATGAATTTAGCTCATTAATTTCAATTTCATATTGCTTATTGAGTGTAATGTCTAATATTTTTACATTTTTACAATTTAATTTTTCATAAATTGCAGTTGGTAATTTTATTTTTGTATTGTTATTTGTTGTTATATATCTATTTATCGGAATCATAACATTTTTATTAAGATTGTCATAACAGCTTAAACTTTCTATCTTTAAATTATCTAATTTTGCTTTTTTAAATTTATTGTTTTGATACTGATAAAGTAAATCGATTACTAAAATTTTATTATCATTAATTGTAGCTTTAATTAATTTATTTTTTGTATTTAATCTTTTTTTAATTACCTCTGCTCTGTGTAATAAATCTTTTTTATCAAAGTAATACAAGCCCCAAGTATACCCCCTAGAAGAGGAATAAAAAAAATAGTCTGAATATATATGTGAATTTATTTCTTTTATTTTTTGATTTCTTTTTTTAAAAAATTTTTTTATAAACTTAGTATCACTGATCGTTTTTAATTCTTTCAAATATAGATCGTAAAAATTTTGGTTTAATTCACCTTTATTATTTAAGAAAAACTTCTTTATCCACCATTGTCTACCCTCTGAGATTTGAAGATTTCCTCCAAGTTCTAAAAATGTCTCTGTTTCATATACTGAATCTAGAATTAATTTATCATAATAATTAATGTTAAATTTATGATAGTTGGGCAATTGACGATGTCCATCTCTTGCTATTGGTTCAAAAAGACCATTGATTGGGTTGTAGTAAAGCTTAGAGTTAAAAAATAATGCATGAGTTGTATAAGTTAAATCAAGAACAGCAAAAAACTTTGCAAACTTTTCTAAATCAAAAGTATTTTCAACATCTCTTTTTCCAGCCAAAAAGTCAGAAAGTTTTCTTCTTGCGACTTTTACAGTTCCTATATTTTCTGGTCTATCCCAAAATTTTTTATTATATACTTTAAGTATCAAACCTTCTGTAGGTCTCATAAATTCGTCTTCTGCAGAAAATATTGGTCCATTTCTCTTTTTATTTCTCTCAATAATTTCTTTACTCATTTTTTCTTCAAAAGCATACAGTCCATTATTTGTCCCATTTATGTGAAGCTCAAAGAATTCATACTTGGATTTTATTAAACCCACCTCTCCAATCATTTCATTAAAAATCCATTCATGAATATAATTTCTTGCACCAGGCTTATGTACTGTGAAATTATTTACACCATAAATATAATTATCTTTGGGTAAATAAACATTATAAGAGGAATGTTTCTTTTTTATAAAGTGTATTTTTCTATCTCCTTTTAATCTTAATTTAGCTTTAATTTTTTTATTGCTCTGTCTGACTGTAGCATTGACTTCGGTCAAACGATCTTTTATGCCTAGAGAATTATTCTTAATAGCATTACTTCTTTCGTTTTCCAGAACAAGTATTTCATCAAACCTAATATCAAAATAAATTTTATCGAGTTTATAAAAATTACTTTTAAGAGCTTGGTATGCAATATCAAATATGTGAATATATTCTATTCTGCCAGCTTTAGTTGAATAATCTAAGAGTTTAGAAAATTTTGTTTTAATTGTGTGTGAAGTAAGGAAAAGAACTATTAATAGGCCAGCAGCAGATAAAGTAAAAAAAAAATACAATAATAAAAAAATATTAAATTTTTTATATTTTTTATTAAATTTAACTTGGCCTTTTAAAATCATAAACTTAAATTATTATTCCTAGCAATAATAATCTTTGATTTTCTAAATTTTTGCTTAAGCTTATCTGTAAGCTTAATAATTTCTTCAAATTTTTTAGGTCTTATTTCAATATTTATGCTTGTATCTTTATTAGTTTTAGACATAGATACAAAATTTAACTCTGTAGAAACTTTTTTTAATTCTGAAATTAAGTTGTTAATTGTGTCATGTTTCATATCTGCCTCAACTACAATTGCTAAATTTATTAACTCCGAATATACAATCTTACTTTTACTTAAAAATAAATAGTTAATATAGATCACTATCAGCGCAAATGAGACACCGACGATAGTTATTTTTAGTTGACCGGCACCACACCCTAGCCCCGCTGTTATAACAAGAAAAAGATAGATCAGTTCCTCTGGTTCTTTTATTGCCGTTCTAAATCTTACTATTGACAAAGCACCCACTAAACCAAGAGATAAAGCTAAGGAATTTTTTATTATCATAATTATTATGAAAGTTGTAATTCCCAAGATTATAAAATTTTTTGAGAAGTCAACTCGATTGGATAGTGTGGAAGAAAATCTTATATAGAATAATTTTATTATCAAACATAACAAGGCAATACAAGTTAAGCCTAAAATAAAGCTATTTAAATCTATCTGTATATTTTGATTTGTAAAAAAATTTAAATTTTCTTTATTCATGTTTAAGTTCAAGTAATTATTGTTCACATCTATAGCTAAATAAACAATTTATTCAACCATAAAGCTTTTGATATTCAAATGTTATACTTTTTGAAAATTATCAGATTTGTTATAAATTTAAGCTTTAATTCATTGGGACAAAAAATAGTTTCAATAAAAACTATATCCATTTCAATTATGAGCTTTTAGTAGTAAATTTAAAAAATAACAAATAAAACAAATAATTAAATAATTTATTTTGAAAATAGCATATGATTATAAAATATTCTGGAATCAAAAATATGGTGGTATATCAAGATACTTTACCAATTTGTGTAAAAATTTAAAATCAAAAGAAATAGAATTTAAGATATTCTCTCCATTCTTTAAAAATAATTATCTAAAAGATTTAGAAAAAAATAATATTCAAGGTACGTATATAGGAAATATACCGCCATATACTTCCTTTTTTTACAAAAAGTATAATGATATTATGTATAAATATAGTTTAGACAGGTGGAACCCAGATATAATTCACTACACTTACTATGGTGAAAAAAAAACCAAAAAAAAAAAACCAGTTGTTATTACAGTCTATGATTTGATTCATGAAAAAATATCTGAACAAAATGGTAAATTAATTTTAGCCAAAAAAGATGCAATTAATTTAGCAGATGAGATAATTTG
>MDTF01011973.1_pt1 | contig 10718 bp, 10 predicted proteins | sample 811191 | NCBI WGS metagenome assembly MDTF01 (sample SAMN05326649, study PRJNA326480) | marine metagenome | isolation source: seawater | place: Southern Ocean | collected 2011
ATTTGATGTTCCCATTGTTGTGCCGAATTCAGACACTTTCATAGTCTTTTAAGGCACCTTAAATTTTAAAAAAATACCTCTAAAGAGGGATTGCAATTAAGAAGGATCTAAAAGTAGGTTTAACCAATGAAAATTTCTGATTTATACAACTTGGATTCACTTTATTCCGAGGAACAAAAACTCATAAGAGACTCAATAAGTTGTTGGGTACGAAAAAAGATAAAGCCAGTTATTGATGAGCATTTTATTCAATCAACAATACCAAATTTTTTAGTAAAAGATCTAGCTGAAATAGGCGCATTCGGATTCATATTTCCAGAACAATATGGCGGTTTAAATATGGACTATGTCTCATATGGATTAATGATGCAAGAATTGGAAAGAGGAGATAGCTCAATTAGGGTTATGGCATCTATACAAACTTCATTAGTCATGTTTGCTATTAATATGTTTGGATCTACTGAACAAAAGAAAGAATATCTTCCAAAGTTATCGTCGGGAGAATATTTAGGTGCATTTGGGCTCACTGAGCCAAACCACGGTTCAAATCCTGCATCCATGCATTCATACTATAAGGAAGATGGTGAGAATATTATTATTAATGGATCAAAAATGTGGATTGGAAATTCAGAAAATGCTGACATTGCAATAGTATGGATTAAAGACGAAAGCTTAAATGTTAGAGGCGTTATTATAGATAAAAACAAAATAACCAATTTTGACACCAACTCATTTAAAGATAAATGGTCATTTCGAGCATCTAAAACTGGAGAATTAATTTTTTCTAATTCATCCATTCTAAAATCTCAAATATTACCAAAATCAACGTCAATTAAAAATGCGTATGAATGCCTTAACATTGGAAGGTATGCCGTTGCATGTGGAAGTATTGGGATTGCTTTAGAATGCTTTGAAATAGCATTAAAATATTCAAAAGAAAGAATCCAGTTTAAAGCACCAATCGCATCAAAACAATTAATTCAAAAGAAGCTTGCAAACATGTCTTCTGAAATTACTAAATCACAATTACTTTGCTATCATTTAGGAATGAATTTAGACTCGGGAACATGTAAACATGAACAAATTTCATTAGCGAAAAAAAATAATGTAAAAATGGCACAGCATGTTGCTCGGGAAGCAAGAGAAATTTTGGGAGGAATGGGGATATCTAGTGAATACCCAATTATGAGACATTTAATCAATACAGAAACCCTTGTAACATACCAAGGAACAAACGAAATTCATGAACTCATTTTAGGGAAATATTTAACTGGAATTTCGGCTTTTTAAAAACAAAAAATGAAAGAAGTACAAATATTTTATGGAAGTGATACTGGAAACACCGATCATGTTGTCCACGAAATCATCATAGAAATTTTGAAAAACAAAAAAATATTCTTTTCTATAAAGCAAGTGAACAATTTAACACAAACAGATTGGACAGAGAATACACTTTTTATTCTTGGTATCCCAACATGGTATGATGGTGATCTTCAAAGTGATTGGGAAGACTACTTTGAAACGTTTTGTAAAATAGATTTTACAAATAAAAAAATAGCTTTATTTGGATTAGGAGATCAAATGAGTTACGATGAATGGTTTATTGATGGAGTAGGCATATTAGCTGAAATAATCGTAAAAAATGGTGGAGAAATATATGGCAATTGGCCAACCGCAACATATTCATTTGAAAAATCAAAAGCACTTATGTCAGACGAACTTTTTTATGGACTCGCATTAGATGAGGATAATCAATTCGATGTAACAGAAGATAGATGTGAAAAGTGGATAGATCAACTCGTAAAGGAGTCATTTTTTGATTAACTATTCTATGGAATCAAAGTGATAACTACCTTTCTGTGTCCTTCGTTTACGCCAGATTCATTCTCAATGATAACAAGGTTTTATAAAATATGTCAGTAGCCCGTAGGGAGCTACACACCCCTCAGTAAATACATTCATTACAGACGGTTACTAACATTTGTTGTTCCCTTTGTTGTGCCGAATTCAGACACTTTTTTCCATCTCTTATCAAAGGGCTTGATGCTGTTGATAAATTCAGCAACTCCCCTACTCAATTACTGACGGAGTGAATCAAGAATGACACAACGTTCTCACGTCACATTCATCTTGAATTCTAACACCCTTACCCCTATATATTTAGTTAAAAAGATGGTAGATTTGAGAAGAAAATAAATCTCAAAACAATATAACATATTATGTCAATCAGAATTATTTCAAGCGTAATAGCAACGATTATACTTTTTCAATCATTAGTGGTAGCTCCAATAGCAAACATGGAATTAACAGCTGAAGCAGCATCAGTATTTTTACGTTGTATTTGGCCTATTTTTTTCATCATAATTGGCGTATTAAGTTTAGCTAATCTTTTTATGGATTATAATCACAAATACAATTTACTTGCTAATATTATAACTGTTGTATTTATGATTTTGTGCTATGTTTTAGTGACGCCCATCAATAATGCTATGGATAATGGGGATATGACAACTTGGAAAGCTCTACATATGGTGACTGTAGGCTTAACATTGATAGCACTAATACTTCATTTAACAGTCATATTTAGATGGTACAAACATGACAGTTTTACGTCTCATTCATCTTGATTTTTAACACCCCCTTCCCCCTATCAAAATCAGAGCAAAAAGAGGGCCGCTCATTGGACTTGAACTTTGTGTCTTAGTTCCTGTTACATCTTCCCTTTGCCTGTGTAAGCGCGGTCCGTTTAAGACAATGTAATCTATCCGTTACTGCGGTGGATAGATTGGAAGTATTTTGATTCTTTGCTTGGCTTTAATCCAACGGTGGGCACACATTTCCAAATTCTCCAAGCAAAACCAAGAGATCGGAGACTGTGACATTACCATCGTCATCCAGATCTTGGACGCATGACGTTTCACATCCTAAATCATCCAACAACAAGAGCAGATCATCCACACCTACGACGCCGTCCAAATTGATGTCTGAATCACACGCCTCGCTCACAAAGAAATCGTTAAATAAACTTCAGCCCCGACGATGTCGACCGAGACAGCGACCATAACTACCTCGGCTTTTCTGCTCGTTGCGTCCAGGATTAAAAATTAAGGTCTGTGTTCATCAAGTAATAGTTTCCGATATTTGAGGGTATGAGAAATTTAATTCTAATAATATTCATCGGGTATTCCCTTTATGGTTGTCGTCAAGAGCTTAAAAGTAATGTCATTGATATTCATAAAGACTTTGTATACGATTCTCTTATTAATAGCAAAGATGTTATTGTCACTATGCATGATACCCTTTTTAACTGGGATAATGTTTATCTCGTTGACATGTACTTCTATGGGTATGATACATTAGTAAGTGCAAAAGTTTATATTCAGGATGATACTTTTTATGATAAAGCTAATTATCACTGGGTTTCTGATACATCTATAAATATTACTCTATATGATTCTCAAGGAGACAGTAGTATTACACTCATTGCTGGAGGAACAATGGATGGCAGTGGAAGTTCAATAGAAATTGATTAAATAAATCTGTGCTAATCACTTTTGAACCTCTCACCTACCTAAATCGATGTCCTTTCTTTGTGAGGGTAAAGTCACTTATAAAAAAAATGTAAGCACAAGGGTAGGCACAGTAAAAAAACAAAACCCCGCTATCTCAATGATAACAACAGGGCTTTATAAAATCAGAGAGTAGCCCGTAGGGGGCGTCATACTTTAATAAAAGTGTGCAAAATCTGCGCATAACCGTGCGCTTAAAAACCAGTAAAACCATAACATATAGCGTATCTTATTGAAAGAATTACGAAAGATTGTAAAAGGTTATAAAACGAAATGTAAGCACATATTTAAGCACAAAAACAACTAAAGTGATTTCACAACATTTGAAGCAGATATGATTTGATCATGAATATGTGAATATTGAAATAATCCATTTCTTCCAATCAATTTTAAATTTTTAAACGACTTTAAATAATTAAATAATTTAGTTGTTTTTAGATCAAAATCTTGTTCTAATATTGGATATGCATTTGGTATTTTAAAAATCTTAAAAGACTCAACAGACTCCTTACTAATAATTGAAATATCACATAAATCCGTAATTATTAAATCTGATAAGTCCTCATTATCCATCATCCAAAATTCCGAGTCTTTGTAACAGGGTATTTCTACAACTAAAGAAGTCATATGTTTTGGAGACATATATGAACTACGGTTTTTTGGCTCATAAATTCTAGTAAAACAAAAGTTACTTGAAGGGAAATAAATAGAACCATTAGTAGATACGCTATCAACATTTAAAAAAATAGCAACTAGAATCAAGTCCCTAAATTTTATATTGTTAGCAACATCAAGTATTTCTTTTGGCGGTTGTGGAGATAGAGAATTAATAAACGCATTAATCGGCAAAGAAGAAACAATGTTGTTTACACTAATTTTTCTATTGGCATTGACTTGAATAGAAACAATTTTATTTCCTGAATGCTCGATTGATGTAATCTTAGAATTCGAATGAATATTCTCGGCATTTAGTTTGCTAACAAAAGAATCTGCTAACATACCAATACCATATTTTGGATAGAAAAATGCTCCGTCTAGATGTTTAGTTTTGACTTTATTTTTAAATAAAAACTCAAGTATTAGAGTATAAATATTCAGACCTTTTAATCTCTTCCCCGAAATGTTTACAGATAGCTCTTTTGCTCTTAATCCCCATAATTTCTCAGAATATTCTATTAAAAATAGCTTAGATATTTTTTTACCATATTTTTTTACGGCAAAATCTTCAAAGTTATTATGATTAGATCCAGGCGTAATTAACCGACTAAAAACTAGCTTGAAACTTTCTAAAATAAAAGGGAAAATTCCGAGATACTTAATTAAATTGAAAGGTGAAATAGGAAAGTCAATATAAAATCCATCTCTATATATCTGACTTGGAACTTCAATACGAACAAGATTTTCACCTAACAAGTCTTTATATAAGTCAGTGACATCTTCATTTACATCGTGTAATCTATGTGCTCCTGAATCAAATAAATGCCCCTTATGTTTTATTGTGACACAGTTACCTCCAAACTGATCCTTTAACTCATATAAATCATAGTCAATACTATGCTTCTTTGCAAAATATGCTGTTGCAAGTCCTGCTGGACCACCACCTAAAATTGTAACATGCTTGTCCATTTAAATAAATGTAAAAATTGTATGTAAGTAAAATTTAACGAGAACAAGAATGACAACAGAAATAAATTTTGAATAATAAAATCCCTTTGTCATTTTTTCATGAACAAATTTAACAATAAAATGATTTAGTACTAAACAAAAAAATGCCACCAAAATAAACCTAGATGCTTCTGATATTAAGTTAGATTCCTCAGTACTATAAGTCCAATGTCTATTTATAAAATAATTGAAAATTAAACCGGAAATTAAGCCAAATGTATTTCCATAATATTTTTTGATTTTCAGTTTTTCAACTAACAAGAAAGTAGTTGAAAAATGAAGGCCGACTCCACAAATACCACTTATCATATATTTGATAAAAGTAAATAATTGGACCGACATTATCATGTAACAAAATTCTTATACCAATTGATAAATTTTTTCATTCCAAAATGAATGTTAGTATCAAATGTTATATCATATTTTTTTTGCAAAAGATCTGTATCTGCACCAGTTGTTATAGCATCTTCTTTTTGGCTAATAGAATTTATTATTTCGGCTTTTACATTGACTATTAATTCTATCTCTTTTAATAAATCCTTAATTTTAATAGGACAACCAGATCCTAAATTAAAAATACATGCGCCATTATCAGTATTTGACGTGAGTAATTTAGCAATTGCAATTACTACATCATCTATGTATGTAAAGTCTCTTATATATTCTCCGTTATTATGAAGATAAATAGGCTGTGATTTTAAAATAGATTTGGTAAAAATATAGTAGGACATATCGGGTCTTCCGTTTGGACCGTAAACTGAAAAAAATCTTAAACCAATAGATGATAAGTTGAATAAATTGAAATATGTATTTGCTAATATTTCATTCGACTTTTTTGTAAAAGCATATATGCTTTTATTATTAATCGATATATCTGTTTCTTTTGATAATGAATATCCTATTTCATTAGAGTAAACGCTTGAGCTACTTGCATATAAAAATTTATTAACCTCACATTTACTACATAATTCTATGATATTATTAAAGCCAATTATATTGTTTTCGATGTAATAATTTGAACTTAAAGTGCTGTTTCTAACGCCAGATATTGCCGCCAGATGAATAACATAAGTGATTTTATAATCAATAAATAGACATTCTAGTTTTTTCTTATTTAGTAAATCAATTTCTAAAAAAGTAAAGCATTTTCCAACATCTCTATTAAGTAAATCAGAGATTCGATTCTTTTTAATCTCAACATTATAGGTAGGGGTAAAGCAATCAATCGAGATTACTTTATACTCTAAGAATAATAAATATTTAGTTAAGTGATAACCAATAAAACCAGCACCCCCCGTAATTAAAACCATTTAATTTGTCATCTTATAAAATTACCACAAAGCAGGATTATGAAAATTTGAATCGGTTTCTTTCATGCCTCCTGAACCTGAGCCAGAATCTCCTGACCCTCCTGACCCTCCTGACCCTCCGTCAGTATCATAATACAATGGTATACCTGAATAGCAACCTGTAACTAAACCATTACTTGTTGTAATATTAAATATGGCTTCAATATAACCTCCACCAAGATCTGATATTGTCACGCCGCCAGAAACAGCCGATATAGGAAACAGCATTCCAATTGAATAATTGTAAATATTCTCATTCGCCAGATATCCACCATCCCAAGTGTTTAAACTAGGATTGAAAGTATTAGAGTTAAAAGAATAAGATCCATTAATAGTTCCGTTAGTGTGAAGATTTAAGTAAATCATATTTCCAATACCATTGTAATTTGGAATCCCTCCGGTTATTGAAGGTGAAAAAAATCGTAATTCATAATTAGTGGTGAAGGAATTGTAGAAATTTCCATAGTCTATAACCTCTGTTAATCCGTCCAAATCATAATCGTTATTGCTTAATTCAAATGAATTTTCACAGTCTATAGTTCCTCCAGAACACATTGATTCGCACAACGCTAAAGATCCATATATGCCTAAGCCGGTGTTAGGGTCGATGCAAACTCCATTTATACAATTGTAAGTTTCAACAGATCCAGATCCACTGCCCCCCGATCCACTGTCACCTGATCCACTGCCCCCCGATCCACTGTCACCTGATCCACTTCCCCCCGATCCACTTCCACCACAAGAAGACTCACAAATAGAATAGGTTGAATAATACCCACTACCATCACTTGAGTTTATGCAACTACCATTTACGCAGTCATACGAAGGTGTCCCACCTGAATTACCGCATTGAGATTGGCAATCAACAAGAGTTAAATAATTACCACCTCTAACAGCTTCACAACTTCCGTTTACACAATCGTAACTATCTTTTCTACAAGAATAGAATAAAATAGAAATAGACGAAAGAAGTATTAGAATTAAAAAAGTGTTTTTCATTTATCTAGTGTTTATGCAAATATAATATCTTAAAAATCTTCCACAGCTACCATATTAATGGGATTTATTGTACTCTGAAATCTCAATATGATTCCAAAGTCTATTTACATATGGATTATGAAAGAAATGCTTTTGCTCTACTTTATATAATTGATAACTAGGGATTGATGAGGTGGAAATAAGTGCCATATCATTATACTTGTTGTTATGATAATAATCATTTAAACTTTTAATTACTACCACATTAGTATTTGTCAAAAAATTAGAAACATAATATTTCATCAAATCATTTTGAATGTGAACACATACCGGATAATCTATTGAATTTAAATGATTTTTCAATTGACTTATAGCCGAATCATTAGTATGCTGGCTAACTATTTTAATCGTTGAAAAAATAAATCCGAATAAACACATTGAAATGACAATATAAGATCTTAGATTTCTTTTTATCAAACTTCCCCCATCTGTCAACAACATTGAGATAAAGGGTATAAAAGGTAAAATATGTCTTGGTTTATATGAAATATTTTGAAACAAGAACACCCATAAACCATAAAAAATAATACAAATAATAATTATTAAAACATTTCGATTAACTGTCTTAAAAGAGGAGCGTTTTTTTAAAAAACCAAATAGTAGAACTAGTAAAGTAAATGAGTTGATTAACGTAAATGGATTTCTACCAGGCCACCAACAGTTAAATGAATGTGCTATAATACTTTCACAAAACCTAATCAACCGAACAAAGTATGTGTTCTCTGAAGAATAGATCGTTCCACCCCACTTGTAGAAATGACCATAAGTGTTATTTGTAGCAAGAAAATAAAGTTCTTCAGCACCAACTGTAAGTATCCAAGGGATTAACCATAGAAGACAAAATAGTATTGTCGCAACAATCAGATTAACAAACAAACGGAAATCTTTAATTAAGAATATATAAATGGGAATTAAAAACGGTAAATACGAAATTCTAACACCAGCGAGAATAGCTGTAAAAAAAGCCAAATAAAAAATGTATTTTTTATTATTTGAATTAAAATAACTTAAGAAAAAAAATAAGCAAATTAACAGGATAGCTAAACCAAATATATCTGGCATATATCTATTACTCATTAACCATAAGAGAGGGTTAAATAATAATAATAAGCTCAAACACCAAGAATGATTTGACTCTTGAAATAACAATTGGTAGCAGCTTGTACTAAAATAAATAATCAAGAAAATCGACAGACCACCTATTATAGAAAAAGATAATTCAAGTGAATTAGTTAAAACATAGAAACATTTAAGAATAAGACAATAAAGAGGATAACCAGGGAAATGAGGACAATTATTTAGAACATCATAATCAATAGCTGAAAAATAAAATCTCATACTATCAATATCTTCGATATAATATATAGATGATGTAAGTCTACTAACTACACATATAATTAGAAGAAAAATGAACCAAATATTATACTTTTTTAAAAACTCCATTTTCATTGTAAAGTAGAATAGACTAAATGTAAGATGCAATATAGAAATGTAAGCACAAGGGTAGGCACAGTAAAAAAACAAAACCCCGCTATCTCAATGATAACAGGGTTTTATAAAATCATAGAGTAGCCCGTAGGGGGTTTCCCTTAGTATTTATCTTGTAGAAATTCGTCTAGGTCTTCACTACTGCTACTGAATGAGAATACGCTGAAAACTTCATAGTAGTTTTCCAAATCGTAAATGTGATCATAAGCGAATTTGGCAAGTTCCAATTGACCCTCGTCAAAGGCCACTTCTTCCATAATCTCCAAAAGTTGCTCAATCACTAAGCAATTGGTGCGAAGCATTTGTTTCGCTAAATTCACCTTGTCTTCGCTGAAACTCGCATCATAAATACGCTCCATCATACGCTCAAACCGATCGACTCCAACTGGCTTTTCACAACCAATTTGACCAGAATAACCCACAACGTAAACCACTTGAGGCTGTGTGTTTTGAACGGGGGGTTGAACCACTGTTTGCGTTTGTTGAGACGAGTAAGATATAGATGACTGAGCCTGATGCTGTTGACCAATTCCCGTGCTCAATTGTCCTGAATTGCTATTCATGCTAATGCTCATGTTCGTCTGACCAACGTTCATGTTTATTGACATTTGATCCACCCCACCTACTTCCATCCCAGGCTGATGCATAGGAACAAAAGACTCCAAGCGCATTTCATTTTGAAAAAAAGAAGGAATGGTAAAAATATAGTGCCCTGCACCTCGACCACCATTGGCATTCAGCGTCATCATCGTACGGACATCCGAAAACTCTGGAGATACATAGTCAATAAAAACGTTGTATTGGGCTCCTTCTTTGAGCCCTGTGATTTCTTGCACAATTGACGCATCTGATGCGAGGCTAACACCGTCGACACTGACCGTGAAAAAGGCCATATTTTCAGAGGTTAATTGAGCAACCGACCCTTGCGCTTGACATGTTAAAGCACCGGAAATAATAAAAACAGATAATAGGATAAATTTTTGCATGTGCAAATATAATTATATTTAATAAACTGATGAGCACGCAAGGCGTGATTTCTTGGTGAGGGTAAAGTCACTTATAAACAAAATGTAAGCAAAAGGACAGGCACAGTAGAAAAACAAAACCCCGCTATCTCCATGATAACTGGGCTTTATAAAATTCAGTTGTAGCCCGTAGGGATTATTTCATGATCCCGGGTGGGGAGCGTTACAACTTCGCAAAAACACACGCCATCCTTTTGGATGGCTGTTAATTTTGTGCCCCATCCTCCCCTCATTCAAACAAGCTTGAGTCGGGATTGTTGGGGCACAAAAAAACCACGCGGTTGCGTGGTTGATTTTGCTTGTTGTAGCCCGTAGGGGATTCGAACCCCTGCTACCAGGATGAAAACCTGGCGTCCTAACCCCTAGACGAACGGGCCAAATAGGTGCGCAAAGATAGTTAGAGATTTTATTCTCACAAGCACCTGAGATAAAAAAAACAGGATTTTAATAAGACTTTGCAAATAAAACCCTCCGAGCGCTTGGATTGCCAGTCTTTACACATAATCCAGGAGTCGTATCACCGTCGAATGGAAGACAACGAATGGATGCTTTCGTCTCGTCTGAAATGAAATCTTCTGTTTCTG
>MDTF01002710.1_pt1 | contig 10712 bp, 7 predicted proteins | sample 811191 | NCBI WGS metagenome assembly MDTF01 (sample SAMN05326649, study PRJNA326480) | marine metagenome | isolation source: seawater | place: Southern Ocean | collected 2011
ATTTAGCATGGCATGAGCAGTTTGGGTTTGGGCTAGAAAGTCGATGTTCCATTGGGCAGCAAGGTAATTGGTCAAATAGCCGAACGCAAAGCCCACGCCAACGACACTTCCAAGGTAGGCTGCTAGTGCACGATTTCCGAGTTCTCGTTTAACCAGACCAATGGAGGCGATGTTGGTAGCAGGCCCAACCAGCATGAACACTAACGTCGCACCGGGGGATACGCCAGAAAACAATAGTCCGGCGGCAATGGGTGTTGAGGCTAGGGCACAGATATACATGGGTACGCCAATTAATGCCATGACCACAAAAGCCATAAACCCATCACCCCACTGGGCTAAAAATTCTGTTGGGATATAAGCTTTAACTAAGGCCGCCATGCCAAGGCCAATTAATAGCCATAGGCTGATGTCTCTAATCAAATCAACGAAGGTGAATTGGAAGCTGGCTTTTAGTCTGCTCTGCAGCGACTCTTGCTGGTTGGCATCCGTGGGGGAATTGACGGCACAGCAGCTTTTAATCGGGGCTGTAGAGATTGGCTCATCTGTATCTTTGCCGACCAATAGCCCTGCTGTAATGGCTGTAGAGATGGCGGCGATAGGCCGAATGACGGCCATAAAGGGCCCTAACATGGCGTAGGAGACAGTTACTGAGTCAACGCCTGTCTCTGGTGTAGATATAAGAAACGACGTGGTAGCCGCCTTAGAGGCTCCGCTACGGCGTAAGCCGAGTGCTGCCGGAATGACTCCGCAGGAGCACAGGGGCAGGGGTGCCCCTAATAACGCGGCTTTAACCGTTGCCATTAAACCTGGTTCACCTAGATGCTTGGCCAGTAATTCGCTTGGGATAAAGACTTTCATGATGCCTGCCACGGTGAAGCCCATTAAAAGCCAGGGCGCGGACTCCACGAATAACGCAATAAAATGATGAATAAATGCCATAGCCTATGACTCTCTAATTTGTTCGCTTAATGCACCTAAAATAGTACAATGGGTCGCAGGCTCATCACCGCCACAACAGGCGTTGCTGAGAGTTTGTAAGGATTTTTTGATACGTTTTATGTCTGCTAGACGCTGGTCCACTATATCAATTTTGGTGTCGACAAACTGCTTCACATCATTGCAAGACTTTTCATCTTTGGTAACTTCTAATTCAAGTAGCTGGTGTATTTCTTTGAGGGTAAAGCCCACTTCTTTGGCACTCAGAATGAAGCTGATACGATGCACATCAGTGTTTGAGTAGAGGCGATAGCCCGCCGCATTGCGGTCACTTGGTGTTATCAAACCGTGCTTCTCATAAAACCGTAGAGTATCTCTAGATATATTAGCTAGGGCGGCGAGCTCACCGATTTTTAACATTATTTTTGTTTCCATAGTGTCACTATAAACCTTGGAGTATAGTCCAGAGTCAAACTATTAAACAAAATTACTTATAGTGGGATGGCTACGGTGTCATCGATTGCTAATGACTGGCTCGAAGTGTGCGTAATGAATTACTTAAAATGAAGCGCGCTATCGCCGTCTAATGGCTCCTTGAATAGGGCTCGCTCTTTACGATAATCCTGAGTGTTAATCCAGGGGGCCTGATCGCCCTGTTTCGGCTGCAGGTGCATTGACCGCGTCATATAACCGGCCGGAAAGTCCGCAATCCATGCTCGTCGGGGCATGTCTTGCAGGTGCGCAGGTACTTTGGGCACTACGCTTTGAGTATTGGTCTTTGTCATATGGTTGAGTGTTCTGCAGACCCACTCGGAGATAAGGTCGGCACGCAGTGTCCATGATGCATTAATATAGCCGAATGTTGTCACCATATTCGGAATCTCAGAGATCATGAGGCCCTTGTAGCTGGTGAGTGCAGAGAAATCGACAGCATTACCGTCTACAGAAAAGGCTGTACCACCCATGACTAGAAGCTCCAGCCCGGTCGCCGTAACCACAATGTCGGCATCCAAATGGTCACCTGACGCTAGTTGAATACCAGTTTCTGTAAATTGACTAATATGGTCGGTGACTATTGACGCGCTACCATTATTAATGACAGTAAAAAGGTCACTGTCGGGAACCAGACAGAGTCGCTGGTCCCAGGGGTTATAGCTGGGAGTAAAATGAGTGTCTACGTCAAAATCGTCACCTAATTCCTTTTGTACCATCTTGATGAGGGCGGTTTTGGAGCGTTCAGGATTAGTGCGGGCACCCTTGTATAGCCATTCTTGCATTAAGGTATTTCTGAGGCGAGTGATGGTATAGGCCCATTTTGACGGTAGTATTTTGCGCAGACCATTGGCAAACCAGTCTTTAGATGGGCGTGATACGACGTAGGTGGGTGACCGTTGCAGCATGGTCACCTGCGCAGCTTTGGCAGCCATAGCGGGAACCAGTGTCATGGCGGTGGCACCAGAGCCAATAACCACCACTTTTTTGTCGGTATACTGTAAATCTTCAGGCCAAAACTGCGGGTGGACCACAGTGCCCTTGAAAGCCTCAATATTGTTGAGCTTGGCGTCATGGGGCTGTTGATAATTGTAGTAACCTGAGCACATAAACAAAAAGTTGCAGCTTATCTGCACAGTCTCACCCGTCTCTGGCAGGCTAATGTCAAGTATCCACTGTGCTTCGTCACTTGACCAATTGGCGGCGGTCAATTTGTGGCCGTATCGAATATGCTCATCCAGTGCATTTTCGCGCGCTGTTTCCTGAACATAGCTAAGTATAGCCGGACCATCCGCGATCGCTTTTTCACTCTCCCACGGCTTAAAACTATAGCCTAGCGTATGCATATCACTGTCGCTGCGTATACCGGGATACCTGAACAGGTCCCATGTGCCACCCATTGCCTTGCGGCTTTCTAAAATGAGGTAGCTGCGGTCTGGACACTTAGTTGCCAGGTGATAGGCGGCACCAATTCCCGATAGGCCAGCTCCTACGATGACAACTTCAGTATGCTCTAATTGGCTCATTTTTGGCTCCACCTATTACTGGGATTAATCGCGCAGTGGTTTTTTATTACGCATAAGAGTTAGCGGAATCGTTATTAACGCAATTAGCTTGTCATAGTGCAATGGTGTAAGGCGTTGAAATAAATCCATAAGTTTGGCGTCTAGTCCAACAAAGATTCGGGTACGGTTTTTGAGTACGCCTTTGAGGATAATGTTAGATGCTCGGCTGGGATGCATGCCTTTTTCACGGAAGAAAGTCGCTAGATCATCTTGGCTGCTACCTAACCCTAACATGTTGCTCATCATTTGTTGGATTGGGCTCACTGTTTCATCGGCCTTGTTTATACGAGCATTGGTGACGATATTGGTGCCAATATGGCCAGGATGCACACAATGTATCTGCACAGAGCTATCCTTTAACTCTTTGGCTAGGCACTCGGTAAAGCCGCGTACGGCAAACTTAGTGGTGTGATAAACAGACTGGCTTGGCACGGTGATCATGCCAAAAATAGATGAAGTGTTGATCAGGGCTGCCTCAGGTCGTTTCTGCAGATGGGGCAAAAACGCACGCGTGGAGTTAATGACGGCCTGTAAGTTAATGTTCATGACCCAATCCCAGTCGGTTTCGGGCATGTCAGCAAATGTTGAGTCAACCGTAACACCAGCATTATTGAAAACTAGGTCGACCTGTCCGTGGTGTTCAATAACCTGGGCGGGTAGGGCTTCGATAGCGACCTTATCGGCAACGTCCAGCACATGAACTGATGTGTTGACGCTATAATCTGCCATCATGGCGTGAGTCTCAGCAAGAGTTGTCTCGTTGATTTCACAGATAGCGACATTAGCGCCGGCTTTTGCCAGTAATATGGCAAGATAACGGCCCATGCCAGAGCCGGCACCGGTAACCACCGCGACCTTATTTGAAAAGCTTTTCATTAAATAGTAACCCTCACTTTTTGTTTGATACGCCTTGTCTCAGCTCTACAATAGCGACAATACACTGCAGCGCCTTCTGAATGGTAGGCTTGCGCTATTATGGCGTTGGCTATGCCAACATGTAAACAAGCTATTTGGGGGCCTTATGCCCACCGAAATAACACAGTAACTGCTTTCAGCTGAGCTTACCTAAAATTTCGTGAACGTATGGTCGTTTTGTAGAGAAGCTCGCTGCAATCGGTGAGCTCTTGGGCGATGACATGCACCACTTCGCCGTCGGTTTCTATAATGCCTTTAATCATTAATAGCTGCGCTTTGAGCAATGCTTGACGACAGCGCTGCTGTACGCTTTTCCAGATGACGATGTTGCTATTGCCAGTTTCATCCTCCAGGGTTAAAAACACTACACCTGAAGCCGTGCCTGGCCGTTGTTTGCCGGTCACTATACCCGCGATGCGGACAAATCGCTGGTGTCCTAGCTCAGCTAGGTCACTGTGACGCTTGCATTGCCTGAAAGCCGGGAATTGATCGCGCAAGATACTCATCGGGTGGCGACCTAAGGTCAGGCCAGTGTTGTTATAGTCGGCATATAAGTTGTCGGTTTCACTAGGTTCTTTTAGTCTTATTTGGGTGTCAGTGTCGGTACTTTTTAGCAGTTGATTGTGGTTGTTCATGGCGAGAGATTGCCAGTGAGCTTGGCGGCGATTTTCCGTTAATGATCGCAGTGCACCTGCACTACTGAGGAGACCTAAATCAGTCTGCGCTAAGTTGGTCTTTGAGGCGAAATCTTCAAGATTTTTAAAGGGTCTTAATGCTTGAAAAATACGTTTAGCCGCTTTATATGACAGTCCTTTTATTAATCTAAATCCTAATATTATCAATGGTTTATCTATATTAGTTAATTTATTATTTAAATATAACTTGTGATCCCAATCACTATGGTTAACGTCAATCGGTGAAACCTTTATATTATGGCGCTGAGCGTCTTGAACTAGTTGTGAAGACGTGTAAAATCCCATCGGTTGACTATTCATAATGGCGCAGCAATAAGCGGCTGGATAGTGGCATTTTAACCAGGCCGATACATAAGCAAGTAGAGCAAAACTGGCGGAGTGTGATTCGGGAAAACCATAGACTCCAAAACCTTGAATTTGCTTGAACAATCGTTGTGCAAAATCCAAACTATAGCCTTGGGTAAGCATGCCCGTAGTGAGCTTTTGTTCAAACTGTGTAAGTTGGTTATTGTTACCACCTTTACTGCTCCAGCTAGCCATTGCTCGACGTAATTGATCGGCCTCGCCACCTGAAAAGCCTGCAGCAACCATCGCTAAGCGGATTACCTGCTCTTGGAACACCGGTATACCCAAAGTGCGCTCTAGCACTGCTTTGATCTCTGGACTAGGGTAACTGGCGGCTTCTATGCCTTGCCGGCGCTTTAAATAGGGGTGCACCATGCCACCCTGAATGGGCCCGGGCCGAACAATGGCTATTTCTATCACTAAATCATAAAAGCAACGCGGCCTTAAGCGTGGCAACATAGCCATCTGTGCGCGAGATTCAATCTGAAAAACCCCTACGCTATCTGCCTTGCAGAGCATATCAAAGGTAGGAGTGTCGTCTTTAGGGATACTTTGCATATCCAGGCTTATACCTTGATATTGCTGAATAAGGTCAAAGCAGCGATGAATGGCGGTGAGTATGCCAAGGGCAAGGACGTCTATTTTCAGTAACCCAAGTGTTGCGATATCTGTTTTGTCCCATTGAATAACTGTCCTCTCAGGCATGCTGGCGTTTTCTAATGGAACCAAAGTGCTAATAGGGCTGCGAGTGATGATAAACCCGCCTACGTGTTGTGATAAATGCCGAGGAAAGCCAAGGATATCTTGTAGCAGCTGATAGAATTGGTCGATAAGTTGAGTATTATCACTTGCCCCTTTGGTCTGGATCCCCTGGCCGTTGAACTGCTTTTCTAAATCAGCACGACGATCCCACCAAGAAAGAGACTGGCTGAGTTGCTCTATAAATAAAGCGTCTAGGCCTAGGGCTTTACCAACATCACGTACCGCACTGCGGGGCCTGTAGGTGATAACCGTAGCGGCAATAGCGGCGCGTTCGCGACCATAGCGCTTGTAGATGTACTGTATTATCTCTTCACGCCGTTCATGCTCAAAATCGACATCAATATCGGGTGGTTCGTTTCGCTCTTTGGATATAAAGCGCTCAAACAGCAGTGAAACCTGATCGGGAGATACCTCAGTGATAAATAGACAGTAGCAGACTACCGAATTAGCGGCTGAACCTCGTCCCTGACAAAGAATGCCACGGCTTCGAGCAAAGGCGACAAGATCATGTACGGTAAGGAAATAGCTTTCATAGTTGAGTTCAGATATCACGGTTAACTCACGCTTTATTTGCTGAGTAACCGCATTTGAAGGGCCATTAGGCCAGCGTTTCTTAACCCCTTCCTCGACCAAGTAACATAATTGTTCACCGGCTGTTAAATGATCGGGAACTACTTCTGAGGGATATTCATAGCGTAACTCAGTAAGGGAGAAATGGCATCGTTTTGCAATGACAACAGTCTCGGCTAATAGGGCGGTAGGGTAGATTTTTTGTAGGTGGGGTAGGCTACGCAAGCGTCGCTCGGCATTGGCAAAGCGACGTTTACCTAGTTGCATAACAGAGCAATTGAAGCGTATAGCGGTAAGTGTGTCCTGTAACAGCTGGCGTTGCTTGCTGTGCATATGGACATCACCGCAGGCGACCATCGGGACCTGCCAGAGTGCGGCGAGATTACGAGAGTAGTAATACTGTTTAGTTTCGTTCCCATCGAGCAAGTGCTCTACGCCAATCCATAATCGATCAGTAAACCAATGACTAAGTTTTTCGCCAATCTGGTGGTCTGCGTCAAGCTCACCTGAAGGCAGCCAAATTAGCAGGGAGTGACTTAGATTATGGCTTAGATCTGACCACTTGAGAGAATAGCTGCCTTTTTTACTGCGCCTGCGTGCGAGTGTTATTAATGCTGAAAGCTCAGAGTAGGATTGATGGTTGGTGACCAATACTACCAATTTATGGCCATCAAGCTGAAATTCACTGCCAATAATGAGCGGTAAGCTGCATTCCTGCGCTGCGACATGGGCTTTTACTACACCGGCTAAAGAGCATTCGTCAGTGATAGCTATAGCCTTGTATCCCAGTTCTGATGCTGTATTAACCAATTCTCTGGGATGAGAGGCGCCGCGCAAAAAGGTAAAATTACTAATGCAGTGAAGTTCAGCGTAAGACATAAGGTTAGCGATCAAAAGACTGTATATATATACAGTATCAAAGAAATGACCGTTAAGGTGAATTAAATATTACTTACAGTCATTTATAGTTAGATTTACAGTGTGCGAAATGGCAAAAATGCCAACCTAATTTAGTAACTGCAAGCAATTGTGCGGCCACTTAAAGTATGGAATAATCCGCGCCTAATTTTCGGCACCTCGTTTCAGGTTAAAATATTTCATGACAACTACTGCGGCAACGACCTCGGTTAAGCCCCCATTGCCGCTATTGGAATTTATCGCGTTAATGGCGCTTTTGACCTCGCTAGTCGCGTTAAGTATCGATGCGATGCTACCGGCATTAAATCAAATTGGATCTGACCTAAATAGCCAGAGTCCCCAGCAAACCTACCTTGTAATTTCATTGTTTTTTGGTGGGATGGCATTAGGCCAAATATTCTTCGGTCCATTCTCTGATGCGCGAGGTCGTCGATTGACCATCTTTATTGGCTTGATTATATTTATCATGGGCACCTTTGTTTGCTATTTTGCTCAATCCATCGAAGTTTTACTATTAGGGCGGGTAATACAAGCCATTGGCGTTTCAGGCCCTAGAGTTGCCTCCATGGCTGTGATACGTGATCAGTATGAAGGTAAGGCCATGGCTAGAGTTATGTCGTTTATTGGGGTTATATTTATACTGGTCCCTATGATTGCTCCGTTGATGGGCCAAGCTGTGATGCAGTACTTCCATTGGCGCGAAATATTTACTGTATTTTGGATTGTTGCCGTTATTTCTGGCGCTTGGTTTTTCTTGCGTCAACCTGAAACCTTGATAAGGGCTAATCGTAAAAAGTTTGCATGGCATCATTTCACTGATTCTTGCCGATGGCTGCTAAAGCAGCGTCAAGTCATGGGTTATTCCGTGGCAATGGGCTTTATGTTTGGTTCTTTTTTGGCCTACTTAAGTGCCTCACAAACGATTTTTCAAGATATTTACGATACGGGTGAGTGGTTTCCGTTGGTATTTGCAACCCTAGCTTTTGCTATCGGGCTTGCTTCTTTTTTCAATGGCATGATGGTGATGAAGTGGGGTATGCAAACCATTTGTGGTCGTGCTTTGCGCTTCTCGATCGCATTCGGTATCGCGCTTACAGCTATCACACTCTACTTTGAGGGCGTGCCACCGTTATGGCTATTTGTCAGCACTATGTTTTTTGGCTTCTTTTTTATGGGTATGTTGTTTGGTAACTTAAACGCACTAGCAATGCTACCAGTGGGTCATATCGCTGGTTTAGGGGCTGCATTTATCGGATCGTTTACCAGCGTAATTGCCGTAGCTATAGCCTCGATTATCAATATTTTCCTAACAACAGATCTAATTCCTATTGCGTTCGGCTTTTTATTGTTTTCAGTATTATCTTTTTTTGCAGTGCAATATGCGAAGACAATCGAGGCTTAGGCGACGTAGTTCTTTTTAGCGTTCACCGTAGCCTAGAAACAAAAATTCTCTTAGAACAAAAGCACCTTACTTTTTTATAGACTTTTGGGCCTTTTGGGCTATTAAATAATTGGCAAGCATTGCATAATTATTGTCCTATTATATGAGACAAAAATATGAAGAATTTAGTGGCTATTTTGTTGTTATCTCTGTCCCAGGCAGGTTGTCTTGCAGTGGCGGCTGTTGAAGCTGTTACCGAAGTGACTATAGCGGTCGTAACCGCGCCGATTAAAGTCGTCGGTGGCGTTGTAGATGCAGTAATAGGTGACGATGAAGAGGGCGAGCAAGAAGATTAAGAGGCTTGGCCAGAAACGCTGAGTGCTGGCCTATTAGTGCAGCGAAAAACAGCTGTGTTGATAATATGTCCAGGTGCGAAGTCACCACGGTAAATACAAAAATAATGATTGAGAGGTTTTATGTCAAATCCACAAATAGCTGATATTGGTTTGGGCCAGACCATTTTACGTCGAGCGTTAATTACTCCTAATGCAAAAGCTCTTACTTTTGAGGGTGAGACTTGGACCTGCGCTGAACTAGGCGACAGAGTTCGGCGCTTAGCCACCATATTGCGAGATGGTGGCGTCTCTCGGGGAGACCGAGTGGGTTATATTGGTCTTAATCACCCGTCATTCTTGGAAATACTTTACGCTTGTGGGTGTCTTGGTGCAGTTTTTGTGCCGCTTAATTTTCGTTTAACCGGACCGGAAATTAAGTTTATCGCCAATGATGCAGATATCACGGTGATGTTTGCTGACAATATGTTGCAACCTTTGATCGAAGAAGAAAAAGCCAATTTGAACTGTACGCGTTATCTTACAATAGAGAATGATGCGGATGGATGGGAGCCACTTGAACCACTGATGGTGGTTGCTGACCGCATAGATCAGAGCGAGCATGTGGGTGCTGATGAAATCGCCTTCATTATGTACACCTCGGGTACTACAGGGTTGCCTAAGGGCGCGATGCTGACGCATGGCAATGTGTTCTGGAATAGCATTAATGTGTGTTTCGGAGAGGACACCATGACGACGACTACCTTAACCTGCGCGCCCTTATTTCATATTGGAGGCCTCAACGTAACGACACTGCTATCTCTGGCTAAGGGTATTGAAGTAGTGTTGCTGCGTAGTTTTGATGCAGGGGAGGTTCTCAGGCTAATTGAAAAGCACAAAGTCGGCACTATGTTTGGCGCGCCAACTATGTTCTTAATGATGGCGCAACATGAGAGTTTTGCCTCTACGGATCTATCTAGTATTAGTACGCTAACTTGTGGTGGCGCACCTGTGCCAGTGCCATTGATTGAGACGTATGGCGATCGCAATGTTAGTTTTTGTCAGGGCTATGGCCTAACGGAAACTGCGCCTTTTGCTAGCCTCCTAAGTAGTGACTTGGCGATGGTTAAGATAGGTTCGGCGGGTAAGGCACCGATGTTTACTCAGGTGCGCATTGTCGACGAGGGTAATAACCCAGTCGCTGCGGGTGTTCACGGCGAAGTCTGTATTAAAGGGCCTAACGTTATGAAGGGATATTGGAATCGTCCTGAAGCGACTGCTGAAGCGATTGATACTCAGGGCTGGTTTCACAGTGGTGATATCGGTTATCTTGATGATGAGGACTTTCTTTTTCTCTGTGATCGGGTCAAGGATATGGTTATTACTGGAGGGGAAAATGTCTACCCCGCTGAGGTCGAGAGTATTCTATATGGACACCCGTCTATTTTAGAAGTGGCTGTTATAGGCTTACCAGATGATAAATGGGGAGAGGCAGTTACGGCTATTGCTGTTCTTGAAGAGGGTGCTAGTCTTGACCTGGAAGGACTGCGTGCCTTTGCAAGTGAATCCTTAGCCCGTTATAAGCTTCCTAGTGAGTTACGCTTTGTTGACATACTGCCGCGTAATCCTGCGGGCAAGGTGCAAAAGTTCAAGTTAAAAGAGCAGTTTGACGTTTAAGCAAAAAGTCCATGGACAAACCATCGTTTGCTTGTGGACTCTCTAAATAGCCAGTAGCGTGCGCCTTTACTGTCGCAGGCAAGATAGTAATCGCGCTGCTGCTCGGACTGCCACCAATTACCAC
>MDTF01016895.1_pt1 | contig 10711 bp, 9 predicted proteins | sample 811191 | NCBI WGS metagenome assembly MDTF01 (sample SAMN05326649, study PRJNA326480) | marine metagenome | isolation source: seawater | place: Southern Ocean | collected 2011
ATATAAATTAATACAAAATCAAGAGAAAGGGTCAATAGCTTTTATTAATAAGTACGACAAGTATCTACAAAAAGAAATTAAAAAAAATAAAAATAAAAGCAAAATTATCAAAGTTGAAACAAATTTAAAAAATGAAATTATTAATGCTTTTCAAAATAATTATTTTTCATCAATATCTAATAAAGAAAATTTAGCATTTGTTCTCGAAATAGCTAAAAAATTTAAAGTTAAGAAAAATAAATTAGTCAAAGCAATTAATAACTTCAAAGGTCTTAAATATCGCCAGCAAATTATTTTTGATAACCAAAATATTTCAGTAATTAATGATTCAAAATCAACAAGCTATTCATCTTCAATTGAAATACTTAAAAAATCAAAAAATATCTATTGGTTGTTAGGAGGCGTACCAAAAAAAGGAGATAAATTTAATCTATCTAAAAAATATTGTAAAAATATAAAAGGCTTTGTTTTTGGAAAAAATTATAAAAAATTTTCAATAGACTTAAAGAATAAGATAAAGTTTAAAAAATTTTTTAATTTAAAAAAAGCATTAAGGGGAGCGTTTCATGATATTAATAAAGATAATTCTATCAAAAAAACCATTCTATTTAGCCCAGCAGCAGCTTCTTTTGATAGTTTTAAAAATTTTGAAGACAGAGGTTCTTATTTTGATGAAATAATTAAAAAATATTTAAATGCTAAATAAATTGTTTAGTTATTTTTCTTATTATCAATGGTGGAAAAATTTAGATAAGTTTATTTTAAGCTTGATTATTACATTATTCTTGCTGGGCTTGTTTTTTTCTTTAGTATCAACATCTTTAATTGCATCAGATAAATTAGATACTAATAGTTATTTTTTTTTCTTTAAACATTTAGTTTTTGTTTCAATTGGAATGCTTTTAATTTTTATTTTTTCTTATTTGGATCACAAAATTCTTTACAAATTTTCAACTTATATATTTTGTTTATCTTTTTTATTACTACTTTTGGTTCCAATTATTGGAATTGAAGTTAAAGGATCAAAAAGATGGCTAGATTTATTTTTTTTGCCTAGATTACAACCTATAGAGTTGGTTAAACCATTTTTTATTATAACTCTAAGTTTAATCATTTCTAATGAAAAATTATCTAATTTTAATTTGAAGTTTATTTTTTCTCTTTTATTAACATTATTAATTGTATCACTTTTAATTATTCAACCAGACCTCGGGCAAACATTATTGATAGGTCTTAGCTGGGCAATTCTAATCTTTATATCAGGTATTAATTTATTTTTTTTAATTTCGATTTTAGTAATTGGTATAGTTTTATTATTATATATAGCGTTCTACGTTCCTAAATTTGAATATATTAAAAATAGATTGTTATCTTTTTTGGACTTAGAGGCTGGTACATATAATTTTCAATCTGATAAAGCCTTGGAGTCAATTACTAGTGGAGGTTTTTTTGGTAAAGGTATCGGAGAGGGTACACTTAAAAATAGAGTTCCAGAGGCACACACGGATTATATAATTTCCATCATATCAGAAGAGTTCGGTGTAATTGCAATAATACTAATTTTAGTTTTATTTTTAGTTTTTATTTTTTCAATTTTAAAAAAAGTTAATAAAGAGACCGATAACAAGATAAAGTTAATTTTAGTGGGCTCAGCAAGTTTAATATTATTACAAGCAATGATACACATTGGTGTGAACATTAGATTATTTCCAACAACTGGCATGACGTTACCTTTTTTAAGTTACGGTGGCTCATCTATAATTAGTATTTCAATATTATCTGGAATAATCTTAAATCTGACAAAAAGAAGAGTTTAATTAAAGAAGTGAAAAAAATATTAATTTCAACAGGAGGTACAGGGGGGCATGTAATACCCGCCAAAATAATATGCGAACATTTAAATAATAGTTATGAAATACATTACTCAATAGATAAAAGAGGAATTAAATATTTATCCTCAAATAAAAATAAAACTGTAATTATTGATACACCAAAATTAAACTTAAGTTTTTTTCTTCCATTTAAATTAGTTAAATTGTTTTATTTAACACTTGTATCAATTTTTTATTTAAAAAAAGAAAAAATTATTAAAGTGGTTTCTACAGGTGGGTATATGTCAATACCAATAATTATTGGTGCTAAAATTTTGGGATTACAAATTTATTTATTAGAGCCAAATTTAACGATAGGAAGAAGTAACAAGTTGTTTTTAAATTTCTCAAAAAAAATAATTTGTTATTCAGATAAATTAATTAATTTTCCAAAAAAATTTATTAATAAGATTGAAATAATCAACCCATTAGTCTTTAAAATTTTTTATGAAATAAAAAAGATTGAAGATATAAATAAAAAATTTTGTATTCTTATAACTGGTGGCAGCCAGGGAGCTGATATTTTTGATGATACAATTAAACATGTTATAGCTAATTTAGCTAAGAAAAATCAATTAAAAGTTATTCAGCAAACAAGTGTAGAAAATATGAAAAATTTAAAAATTTTTTATAATACAAATAATATCGAAAATGAAATTTTTAATTTTGAGAAAAATTTTATCAATTTAATTAATAAGTCTGATTTATGTATTACCAGAGCAGGGGCTACATCATTAGCGGAAATTTCAATTATGAATAAACCATTTATAGCAATACCCCTACCCACCGCTAAAGATAGTCATCAAATGGAAAATGCAAAATTTTATGAAAAAATGGGATGTTGTTGGATTTTAGACCAAACAAATTTAAGCAAAGAAAAATTATTAAATACTTTATTGAATATTCTAAATAATAATTCAGAATTAAAAAACAAAGAAATAAACTTAAAAAAATTGAACTATCAAAATTCATGGAACGATGCTAATCAAAAACTAAAAAAGATAATTAATGAAAATTGAGTTAGCAAAAAAAGAAATTATTCATTTCATAGGAATAGGAGGAATTGGGATGAGTGGTCTTTCTTTGATTATGAGAGGTAAAGGTTTCAATGTGCAAGGTAGTGATATTTCAAACAATAAAAATATAGATAGATTAAAAAAAGAAAAAATAAGAATTTTTATAGGTCATTCAAAAAAGAATTTAGACAATGCAACAATTGTAGTTATTTCATCTGCTATTAAAAATAATAATTCTGAGTTAATTGAAGCCAGAAGAAAAAAAATTCCAATAATCAATAGAGGCAAAATGTTAGCTAGTATAGTTTCTTTAATGAAAAATATTGTTGTTGTAGGATCACATGGGAAAACAACAACAACATCTTTGATAGCATCAATTTTTCAAGAAACAAATTTAGACCCAACTATAATTAATGGTGGAGTAATAAATTCAATCAAAAATACAGCAAAACTTGGAAAAAGTGATTGGTCGATTTTAGAAGCTGATGAGTCTGATGGAAGCTTTGTGCACATTGCTCCCACATATGCAATAATAACAAATATTGATCGGGAGCACATGGACTTTTATAAATCTATGAACGATTTAAAAGAATACTTTATTGAGTTTGTGAATAAAGTCCCACTATTTGGTAAATCGTTTATTTGCACAGATGACAAAATAAATAACGAATTAATAAAAAAAATTAAAAATAAGAATTTTTATACTTATGGAGAAAAAAATAGTTCAAATTTAAGAATAAAAAATATACAACAATTTGAAGCATTTTCTGAATTTGATGTTGTAGTAAATTTACCCAATAAAGAAATATTAAATATTAGAAAATTAAAAATTCCATTATTAGGCGTTCATAATATTAGAAATTCTGTTGCAGCAATAGGTGTTGCTTTATCTGTGGGTATTCCTATTAAAAAAATTAGGCAGGGTTTAATGAACTTCAAGGGAGTTCAAAGAAGATTTAATAAAATATTTACATATAATAATATTGATTTCTATGATGATTATGCTCATCACCCAACAGAAATTAAGGTTGTATTGGAAGGTATAAAAAAAGTATTTAATAAACATGATAAAGTATGTATTTTTCAACCACATAGAATTTCAAGATTAAAAGATCTAAAAAAAGAATTCACTTATGCTTTTAAAGATGCAGATACTGTAATTTTGTGTCCAATATATACAGCAGGTGAAAAAATTAAATTAGGTTTTAGTTATGATAATTTTGCAAAACAAATTATAAAAAATTCTAAAGTTAAATTATTCATGGTTGAGAATAACAATCAATTAGCAAAATTTTTAAAAAAAAATATGTATGGGAAAAAAATAGTTGTAGGTATGGGTGCGGGATCAATCTCTAATTGGATAAAAGAATTACCTAGTTTAATGTGATGGAAATAAATCAATTAAAAGAATTACTTAAAAAATTTGACTCAAAGATTATCTATAATGAAGACTTAAAAAAGAAAAATTGGTTTAATATAGGTGGAAAAGCAAAGATTTTTTTTAGGGCCGATGAATTAAAAGATTTAATTGAGTTTTTAAAAACCCTAAATAATAGAGAAAAAATCTCTGTGATTGGAGCAGGCTCTAATACTTTAATTACAGATGATGTTTATGATGGTGTGGTAATAAAGCTAGGAAAAAAGTTTAATAGATTATCCCTTTTAAATAAAAATATAATAATTTCAGGCGCTGGTGTTCTAGATAAAAAATTGGCATATTATGCATCAGATAACAATTTAAGTGGTTTTGAATTTTTGGCATGCATTCCAGGTACAATTGGAGGTGGAATAAAAATGAATGCAGGATGTTTTGATCAAGAAATTAAAGATATTTTAGTTTCAATACAAGCAATAGATAAAACTGGGAATATATTAACAATCTCAGCAAAACAAATTAAATTTGATTATAGAAATAATGATTTGTCAGATAATTTAATATTTTTAAGTGCCTCGTTTGAAGGTAGGACAAAAAGTTCTGAAGTAATAAAGAATAAAATGTTAAAATTAAAAGCAAAAAAAGATAATAATCAGCCCACAAAAATTAAAACTAGTGGCAGTACATTTAAAAATCCAATAAAACAAACTGATAGAAAAGTTTGGGAGTTAATCAAGGAATCTGTGCCATCAAACTTAAGCTTTGGAGATGCATGCATTTCAGATAAGCATTCAAACTTTTTTGTTAATAAGGGTGAAGCAACTTTTAGTGATATGAAAAAATTAATTGATTTTGTTACTAAAAGTGTCCTTGAAAAAACAGGAATTAGTATAGAAAAAGAAATAAAAATCATAGAAAATTGAAAAAAAAAATTTTAATAATTTCAGGAGGTATCTCAAAAGAACGAGAGATAAGCCTCGAAACTGGCAAACAAGTTGCTAATGAGCTCAAAAAAAATAAATATAGAACTAAGACCTGCGAACCAGATTATAACTTAATAAATATTGTTAAAAAATTTAAACCAAATATCATTTTTAATGCTTTGCATGGTCAGTTTGGGGAGGATGGATATATCCAATCTATTTTAGAGAATATTGGTATACCGTATACTCACTCTGGAATTATCGCGTCTGCAAAGGCAATGGATAAAGAGATTTCAAAAAAGATATTCTATAATAATAAAATTTTATCTCCAAAATTTATAAAGTATTCTTTTGATAAATCTAAGTCAGAATTAAACGATATAATTGAAAAAAAATTAAGCTTTCCAGTTGTTATTAAACCAATTAATGAGGGATCAAGTGTAAATGTATTCATTTGTAATAAATTTAATATTAACAAAAAATTAAAAATCTTGAAATTTTATAAAAAAATTTTAATCGAGCAATTTATACCTGGTCGCGAAATTCAAGCTGCAATTCTAGGAAAAAATAAACTAGGTGCAATTGAATTAAAACCAAAACGAAAATTTTATGACTATCAAGCAAAATATAACTCTAAAGCTAAAACTGAGCATATAATTCCAGTTAAATTGACAAAAAAAAAATACAGTGAGTTAATGAACATTTCATTAAAAGTTCATAATTTACTTGGATGCAGAGGTGTAACCAGGTCAGATTTTAAATTTTACAAAAATAAATTTTATTTGTTAGAAATTAATACGCAGCCTGGGATGACTAAACTTTCTTTAGTTCCTGAAATATCAGCCTATAAGGAAATAAATTTTATTAATTTAATTAAACTGATTTTAAAAGATGCATCAACAAATAAGTAAGAAAATTTATATCTACTTATTTATTTTTTTTTTATTAGGTACGTTTAGTAATAAAAATTTTTTACAATTTAGTTTTCCAAAAATTGATAGCTTTGAAGTTATTGGTTTAAATAAAATTGAAAGTGATCAAATTTCTCAAGATTTATTAATTTTTGAAGAATCAAATTTGTTTCTTATAAAAAAAAAAAAAATTTCCAATATCATAAATTCAAATAAAATTATTGAAAAATTTTCTATTTTTAAAAAATATCCCTCCAAATTAACTATTAATGTAAAGAAAACTAAATTTCTTGCTTATACAAAAATAAATAATGTTAATTTTTATATCGGTTCAAATGGTAATTTGATTAAAATAATAAATAATCAAATTGAATTACCATTTATATTTGGAAGTATCGAGATTAAAGAATTCTTGAAATTAAAAAAAATTATAGATAATTCAAGTTTTAATTATGATAATATAAAAAATCTATATTATTTTAAATCTAAAAGATGGGATATTGAAACTAAAGATAACCTAATTATAAAATTACCCACCACACACTTGGAAGATTCATTTAAAATATTACTGAAGATATACAAAAAAGAGGAATTTAAAGGTTTTAAAGTAATTGACCTTCGACAAAATAATCAAGTTATTTCCAATGGATAAAACAGAAAAAAATAGATATTTTTTATTAATTGGATTCAACAAAATTAAGTTTGTAGCTTTAAATAGAAAAAATGAAATTTCATTTAATAAAGAAATTTTTATAAATGATACTTCACTAGATGAAAATTTAAAATCATTAGAAAATTTTTTAGATCAAAATATTATTAAAATTGAAAATAAATTAAAAGATCATATTAAAGATATTTATTTAATTGTTAATTATAATAATTTTCTTACGATTGATATGTCGTCAACTAATAATTTTAAGAATTATATTAATCAACCAGAAAATGCTTCAAACTTCTTCAATAATATAAAAAATAATTTAATCAAAAATATGGGTGGTTATGACTTGATGCACATGATGATTAATAAGTTTATAATTGATAAAAAAAATTTTTCTTCAGTACCAATTGAAGGTAATTATAATGATATATTTCTTGAATTAAGATTTATATTTTTGCAAGATAACATTATAAAAAATCTTAAATCAATTGTTTCTAAATACCAAATTTCAGTAAAAAATATCTCCTGCTACGAGTATGTTGATAGTTATAATTACCCTGGAAAAAATAATATATTTACTCTCGCTTATGAGCTGTCAAATGGATTTAATAAAAAAGAAATTTTGTTCATAAATAAACCCTCAAAAAACAATGGTTTTTTTGAAAAATTTTTTAACTTTTTTAGCTAAATACGTATTTTACAGTAATATTTGTTGTTTTCAATTCTCTCTTTACTAACATTACAAGTTTCGGATGCCATTGTTAAATCAAAAAACTATTAAAAATACCGTTACCTTTCAGGGTGTTGGCTTGCATAGTGGTAAGTTAGTCAACGTGAATATTAAAAGTTCTGAGCCTGATACGGGAATAGTTTTTCAAAGAATAGATTTGAGAAATAATAATTTAGTTTACCCTAACTTTGCAAATGTTAGCAACACCTCTTTAAATACAACTATATCAAATAATCAGGGAGTAAAAGTTTCAACTATCGAGCACTTAATGGGTGCACTGTTTGGCCTAGGTATTGATAATGTATTAATAGAAATAGATAATGAGGAAGTTCCAATTTTAGATGGATCAGCCAAACAATTTATAGAAAAAATTTTAAAAGTAGGAATTAAGGTTAGTAATAAGCCAATAAAAATTATTAAAATTAATAATAAAATTGAATTTAGGGATGAAGAAAGATTTATAAGCATAGAACCATCCAAATTAAGTTTAGATATAGACTTTGAACTAAAATATAAGAATAGTTTTATAGGAAATCAGAAGAATAAAATAAATGTTTACGAGGATGATCTTAACGAAATTTTTAATTCTAGAACATTTTGCCTTTATGAGGATATTGAAGCTATTAAAAAAATAGGATTAGCAAAAGGTGGAAGCTTAGAAAATGCCATTGTAGTTAAAGATAAAGAAATCTTAAACAAAGAAGGGTTAAGAAATCCAAAAGAATTTGTTAATCATAAAATTTTAGATTGTATTGGCGATCTATTTACAAGTGGATATAGAATAATTGGAAGCATAAAGTGTTCACAAGGTGGTCATTATCTAACAAACCAAATTTTAAGAAAAGTGTTTGATAATAATGAAAATTTTTCAATAATTGAAATACAGGAAAGAAATCTTCCACATACATTAATAAATAAAAGTTTACTTAGAGCTATAGCATAATTTTTTTTTATCTTTATAATTAGATAAATTCTTTAGAATTTATGATAAAAATTATTTACTCAGTCTTATTTGTTTTATTTTTTCTTAATAGTTGTGGAAAGGAAGAAAAAGAAATTTCTTTAATAAAAGAAAATAGACAAGATTTAGAGTTGGTAGCAACTTACAGGGAAGCTTATAAAGCACTAAGTGAAAGTGATCCATATTTTGCTGCAAAAAAATTTTTAGAGGCAGAGCTATTATACCCACAATCTCAATGGGCTCCAAAATCAGCTTTAATGGCATCTTACTCATATTACATGCAAAATTATTATGCAGAAGCCTTAGCAAATTTAGAAAGATACCTTAAAACATATCCTACAGATAAAAATTTAGACTATGCGCACTATTTAATTGCAATGTGTTATTACGAAACAATTGAAGATGAAAAAAGAGACTCCGAACCACTAATGCAAGCAAAAAAAAAGTTTAGTTTTATTGTTAAAACTTATCCCAATACAGATTTTGCATTAGATGCAAAATTCAAATTAGATTTAATACAAGATTTATTAGCATCTAAAGAAATGTATCTAGGAAGGCATTATATTAAAAAAGGAAAATGGATAGCAGCAATGAATAGATTCAAAACTGTTATTAACAAATATGACCAAACAGTTTTTGTAGCAGAGGCATTACATAGATTGGTTGAAATAAATTATAAATTAGGTTTGACGGGGGAGTCACAAAAGTATGCAACTATTTTAGGGTATAATTATCTATCTAGTGATTGGTACAAAAAATCTTACAAAGTTTTTAACCAAGATTATTCAGAACGTATAAAAAAAACCATTAAGAAAGATAAAAGAGGTGTAATAGATAAGTTTAAAAAACTTTTTGATTAAAATGAATAAGATATTAATCAAAAACAAGTATAAAGAAAAAATAAGATTAATTAAAAGATATAATAAAAAGTATTATAATGAAAATGTATCTAAAATTACTGACTCTGAATACGATGAATTAAACCAAGAAATATTAATATTAGAGAGTAAATATAATTTTTTAAATGACAAAAACTCACCCTCTATAACTGTTGGACATAAACCACTAAGACATTTTAAAAAAGCTGCACACAAGGTACCTATGCTTTCTCTTAGTAATGCGTTTAATGAACAAGATCTTGAAAATTTTGAAAAAAAAATTATGAATTATCTTAACAAGACTAATAGTTTTGAAATTGAGTATAGCGCAGAACCTAAAATAGATGGTATTTCAGCATCACTAATTTACAAAAATGGTAAATTTCAAAAAGGTTTGTCAAGAGGAGATGGAAAAGAAGGTGAAGATATATCTGAAAACTTAAAAACAATTAATGATATTCCTCTTTTAATTACCCATAGTAGTTTTCCCAGTGAAGTAGATATAAGAGGTGAAGTGTTTATTAAGAATAGTGACTTTACTAAATTGAAAGATAAATTTGCAAATCCCAGAAACGCTGCCTCTGGATCTTTGAGACAAAAAGATCCAAAGGAAACAAATAAAATACCTTTAAAGTTTATTGCTTATACTTTTGGTTATGAGAATGGAATGAAGATAAATAGCCAAGATGAATTTTTAAAAAATTTATCAGATTGGGGATTTAAAACTAACCCGCTTAATAAAATTATAAAAGGAACAAAGAATTTAATGAGAAACTATAATGATATAGAAAAATTAAGAAGTGGTATAGATTTTGATATAGATGGAATTGTATATAAAGTTAATGATTTTAAACTTCAATCAAGGTTAGGTTATGTTGCTAACGCACCAAGATGGGCAATAGCACATAAGTTTTCAGCAAATCAAGCTATATCTCAAATAATTGATATAGAGATTCAAATTGGAAGAACGGGTGCCTTAACTCCTGTTGCTAAAATAAAACCAGTAAATGTAGGTGGAGTAGTGGTCTCTAATGCCACTCTGCATAACGAAGATGAGATAATTAGAAAAGATATTAGAGTGAATGATACCGTTATAGTTGAACGTGCAGGAGATGTTATTCCTCATATTTTATCTGTGGATATTAAAAAAAGATATAAAGATAGTTTAAAATTTCTATTCCCAAAGAATTGTCCATCCTGTGGTTCCAAAACAATCAAAGAATTTAATGTAATTACAAAAAAAATTGATGCAGTGAGGAGATGCCCTAGTGAAGGATATGAATGTGAGAAAATTTCAATCGAAAAGCTAAAACACTTTGTATCAAAAGAAGCTTTTAATATAGATGGATTTGGAAAAAAAATAGTAGAAAATTTTTGGAAGTTAAAAT
>MDTF01003057.1_pt1 | contig 10709 bp, 8 predicted proteins | sample 811191 | NCBI WGS metagenome assembly MDTF01 (sample SAMN05326649, study PRJNA326480) | marine metagenome | isolation source: seawater | place: Southern Ocean | collected 2011
TGAGAAACCCTCAACTGGATTAAGTGAACAATTGAAAAGATACGATTTCAAAATAGGAAGATTAAAAACAGGAACGCCTCCAAGACTTGATTCAAGAACAATTAATTATAAAAATTTAGAAGAACAGTTTGCAGACGATGATCCATACTTTTTTTCTTTCTTAACTAAAAAAAATATCAATAAGCAAGTTACATGTCGGATGACTTACACCAACGATAAGGTACACAAAATTATAGAAAAAAATTTGTCCAAGAGCGCCATGTACTCTGGTAGCATAAAAGGAGTTGGCCCAAGATACTGTCCATCGATAGAAGATAAAGTAGTGAAATTTTCTGATAAGAGTAGACACCAGATATGGTTGGAACCAGAGGGCTTAAATGACCATACAATATACCCAAATGGGATATCAACATCTCTACCAAGTGATATACAGCAAGAAATATGTAATAATATCAATGGTTTAGAACAAGTTAAAATAATCAGACCTGGCTATGCTATTGAATATGATTATGTAGACCCAAGAGAGCTATTTTTAACCCTCGAAACAAAGAAAATTAATAATTTATATCTAGCAGGCCAGATTAATGGAACAACTGGCTATGAGGAAGCTGCCGCGCAAGGACTTATTGCTGGAATAAATGCTGCACTTTCATTTAAAAAAATCGAGCCATTTATACTTGATAGGTCAGATGCGTATATTGGTGTAATGATAGATGATCTTGTTACAAAAGGAGTGGCTGAACCCTATAGAATGTTTACCTCTAGGGCCGAATACAGATTAAGTTTAAGAGCTGATAATGCAGATCAAAGGCTAACAGCAAAAGGCATTTTAATTGGTCTAGTTGGTAATGATAGAAAAGACCTATACGAGGAGAAATATAAAAAATTAAGTGCCATTATCCAAAAAATGGATAAATCAAACATTTCGCCAACAAAAGCACAATATTTTGGGATAAAGATAGCCAAAGATGGAGTTTTAAGATCCTCAAATGAAATATTGACGCAAAAAGGAGTTGGTATGAATAAAATTAGAGAGATATGGCCTGAAATACCCTATTTTGATAAAGAAATTGACGAACAAATAGAGATCAACGCTCATTACAGAGGTTATTTAAAAAAGCAAAAAGCTGATATTTTAGCTTTTAAAAGAGATGAGAATTTAATAATACCAGATAAAGTCAATTACGACAGTCTATCTGGCCTATCAAATGAGGTTAAAGCTAAATTTAAAGAGGTAAAACCCCAAACAATGGGCCAAGCATTGAGAATTGATGGAATTACTCCGGCTGCAGTATATATTTTGTTGTCACACGTAAAAAGAAAGTCTATTAAGCATATAGCTTAATGGATGATGAAATTTTAAATAAATATTCCAGACTTAATAATTTAAATGTTTCACGTGAAACATATTTAGACTTCGAGTCATTCATATCAATGATAATTGAGAAAAATAAAGAAATTAATATAATAAGTGAAGAAACATCAAAAAATGTGATTATAAGAGAGCGTCATATTATTGATAGTGCACAAATAATTGATTTTGTTGATTTAAATACAGATACAACCACAGATATAGGTACTGGGGGTGGTATGCCAGGGATAATTATAGCAATCATGCTAAAGAATATGAAAAAAAAAATGAAAGTAAACTTGTATGAGAAAAGCCATCACAAAAGTACTTTTTTAAGAGAGGTGTCTAGAAAATTAAAATTAAATACAGAAATATTTCAGGAAAATATTTTTGATTTAAAAAAATTAGAAACTGGAACCATAATGTCAAGAGCATTTAAACCAATGGCAGACGTTCTGAGTTTAGTTTATGAAAATTTCTCAAGTTATAAAAATTTAGTTTTTTTCATGGGTAAAAACGGAAAAGAAGTTTTTAAAAACTCCTTAAGAGACTGGGATTTAGAATATATAGAAAAAAAAAGTTTAACAAATGAAGATTCATTTTTGTTAAATATAAAAAAAATAAGAAAGAAAAACTAAATGCAAATTGTTTCTATTATAAATCAAAAAGGAGGTGTTGGTAAAACAACAACTGCAATTAATCTAGCAGCAGGTTTATCACAACAGAACAAAAGAATTCTTGTAATAGATCTAGACCCTCAGGGGAATGCAACAACAGGACTTGGATTATCTAATATAGAAAATTCTAGTGACACAATTTATGGCGTATTGAATGGAACGAAGGAAATTTCTGAAGTTATTAAAAAAACCAAATTTGAAAATCTTGATATTATAACCTCAAATGTGGATTTATCGGGTCTTGAAGTTGAAACAGCTGATGACAGCCAAAGGGCCTTTATTCTAAAGTCTAAATTAACTAAATATTTAAACGATTCTGGAGCGTCTTATGATTATGCCTTAATTGATTGCCCACCCTCGCTAAGTCTATTGACTGTGATGGCTTTAGTTAGTTCACACTCGCTCTTAGTACCTCTTCAGACGGAATTTTTTGCTTTGGAAGGATTAACGCAACTGATGAAAACAATTGATAGAATAAAAGTAAGTTTAAATCCAAAATTAGAGATAAGAGGCATACTACTAACGATGTATGACAAACGAAATAAACTTTCATCTCAAGTTGAGAAAGAAGCAAGAGATTATTTTAAAGAGAAGGTTTACACAACAGTTATTCCCAGAAATGTTAGGTTGTCCGAAGCACCATCGCATGGGATGCCAGTTTTAATCTACGACAAATCATGTCCAGGAAGCAAATCTTATTTTAGTTTTACAGATGAATTTATTAATCAAAAAACAACTTTAGGAAGTGCAGCCTAATGGATTCTAATAAAATTAAAAGAGGATTAGGACGGGGGTTATCTTCTTTAATTGGAGAAACCAAAGCTGAAACAAATAAAAATCAACTTTCTATTTCTGAGATTATTCCAAATAAATATCAACCAAGAAAAAATTTTGATGAAGACAACTTAAAAGAATTAACTAATTCAATTAAAGAAAGAGGAATACTCCAGCCAATTATTGTTAGAAAATCAAATGATGATAAATCTAAATTTGAAATCATCGCAGGAGAGAGAAGGTGGCTAGCAGCTCAAAAAGCAGGCTTACAAAATGTACCAGTTGTTATTACAGAAGCTGACGATCTTAAGTCACTTGAATTTGCAATTGTAGAAAATGTTCAAAGACATGATTTAAATCCACTAGAAGAAGCACAGGGTTATAGAAGATTAATTGATGAGTTTAACTATGATCAGGAGAAAGTATCAAAATTTATTGGTAAAAGTAGAAGTTACATAGCAAATTGTCTAAGACTTTTAACTTTACCAAATGAAGTTATTAAGCTTATTGAAAATAAGAAACTTACAGCTGGTCATGCAAAAGTACTAGTAGGTTTGGACAATGCAAGCTTTGTTGCTAATAAAATAATTGAAAAAAAACTTTCCGTCAGGCAGGCAGAAAGTTTTGTTAAAATTTTTAAAATTAAAAAAGTAATTAAAAATATATTAAAAGATCCAAATATAAGAGATTTAGAGAGATCGATTTCAGAAAAAATAGGACTTAATGTTGTTATTAAAAATAACGAGAGAAACAAAGGTACAATTACATTTGCTTATAAAGAAATAGAGCAATTGAATAAAATAATTGAAATTTTAAAACTCAACTATTAGTCATCTCTAATCTATCCAAAATAAAGTTATCTACTATCTGATTAGACAATTTCGAATTTTTTTTAACTAAAAGTTCTAAATTATTTATTTCTATAATTATCAATTTAATTTGCGGCAAAGTTAAAAACTTTAATTGTTGTTTTATTAAATCCTTGTCCTTCCAAAATATTGGTGGCCTAAAAGAAGATATAGCAGTATCCAAATCTTTTTTATGTTCTAGCTCAATCTTTAATTTTTTTAATCTTTTTATCTTATATAAGAATGTTCTAAGGATGATAATACTGTCTTCAGATGAAGGGTTGTTTTCATTAAGTATATTTAATGTTTTCTTTTTATTTCTAGCTAGACATGCATCAACTAATTCCGAAAAGTTATAGTTTTCTGATAAATTGGTGAGTTTTAATATTTCATTTAATTCAATTGAGGATTTATTTTGACAATAACTTGAAATTTTTTCTAATTCATTTTTTAAGTTGATACGATTTCCTTTTGATCTTTCAACAATATGATTGATATTTTGCGAAGACATTTTTATTTTTTTTTCTTTAAGGAAATTTTGAGCCAGATACATTAGTGATTGATTGCTATCTTCATAAAATGGCACCACAACCAAATCTTTATCTTTTTCAAAAAAAACTCTTAATTTTGATTTTTTTTCTAAAATACTTGATTTTATTATTATTTTTAGATCACCAACTTCTTTATCAATAATTTCTTCAATTATATTTAAGATTTTATCAGTAGCTCTATTAATAATGATTAATTTATCATTATCAAAAAAAGATTTGTTAAAAATTGTTTCATTAAATTCTTCTAAGTTTGAAAATATTTCACTCTCATCATAATAAAATATATTTTTTGAAAAATTTAATTTAAAGATGCTATCAATACTTTCTTCAATAAGGCCACTATTTACCCCATATAATAAATAAAATTTAGTATTTGGTTTTATGTTTTTTTTCAGTTCATAAAATTTAACTATCATTTCAAATTAAAAAATAAAATAATCTCTTCTATACTACTATTTACCAAGTTCGTTTTTACTTCATTTTGGTATTCCACCAATTCAAACCTATTATCCATATTGTTATATGAAAAGTTTTTATTAATTTTTTTGTTTTTAAGAATTCTGTTATTTTTACTTATTATAACTTCAATAGTAATATTGGATCTATAAGCTTCAACTTGTCCTTTTGAGTTCTTAGAAATTGCATCTACACTAAAATCAGTTTTTAAATTAAGTTCATTTAAAGTATCATCAAATTCATTTTTTTCTAATGAAAGTGAATTTACTATCATTTTAGTTATTTTCTTATCTCCCTCAAGAATGATATTGGAGAATTTAAAATTCTTTAAGTCTGTATCGACATAAACAATATTATACCCGCAGCTAGAAAGAAAAAGCAAAGTAATTAAAAATATTTTTTTCATGTTTTTATTATATAATTTATAACTCTATTTTTAACATATATTGTTTTAATTATCTGACCACTTTTTAAATATTTATCGACTAGCTCTTCTTTAGTTATTAGATCATTAAGTTTTTTTTCATCAATATTTTTTACAGTAGAGATTGAATTTCTTTTTTTTCCATTAATCTGAATTATAATTTCTACTCTATCGTCATTCAGATATTTTTCCTCTATATTTGGCCACTGAACTTCCTTATCGTAATTTAATTTTTCTAAACATTCGTTTGTTATATGGGGCATAACAGGCATCATAGTTATTAGTATTTTTTCAAAATTACATCTTAAATTTTTGTAATTTTTTTTAGTATCGGATATTTTTTTATAAAAAGTATAAACCTCATGGTAAGTTGCAATAATTACGTTATAGCGGAATTTATCTAAGGCTTGATTAATCTTATAAATAGTAAGATTAGTAAAAATATCTAATTCTTTATTTTCTGAAACCAATTCTGTTTTATCTATTTCACAAATTTGTTCATTTAGTATCCAAAATTTTTGTATAAATTTATAAGATGATAGCATACCTTCAATTGACCACTGAATATCTCTTTCGGGAGGGCTATCTGCTAAAATAAAAAATCTAACAGCATCTGCCCCATATTGATTAATAATATTTTGTGGATCAATTGTATTTTTTTTGGATTTTGACATTGACTCTGACGGCCCCACTTTTATTTTTTTTGATGGATTTTCTTTTAGAAAATATTCGTTTCCATTTTTAGTGAATATTTCTTCAGGACTAAGCCAATTATTTTTTTCATCCTTATACGTTTCATGACACACCATGCCTTGCGTAAAGAGACCCCTAAAAGGCTCTTTAATTTTAATGTTATTATTGTTTAAGCTTAGAGCTCTCACAAAAAATCTTGAATATAAAAGATGTAAAATTGCATGCTCAACTCCACCAATATATTGATCTACAGGCATCCAGTAGTCTAAGTCTGACTTATCAAAAGGTTGAAATTTGTTGTCTGCTGAACAAAATCTTAGGAAATACCACGAAGAATCTACAAATGTGTCCAGAGTATCTGTTTCTCTAGTACATTTTTTTCCATTTATAACTATTCTTTTCCAACTATCTTCAGCTTCCAAGGGGTTACCATTTGTATTAATGTTGATATCTTCTGGCAATTTAACAGGGAGCTCACTTTCTGGCACTTTAACTATATTGTTTTCTTCATCATAGGCAATAGGTATGGGGCAGCCCCAATATCTCTGTCTCGAAATACCCCAATCTTTTAAACGAAAATTAGTTTTCTTTTTACCCAATTTTTTATCTTCTAATAATTTTATGGTTTCGTTTATCGATTGATCAGGAACCTTTAGTCCATTTAAAAACTTTGAATTTATTATAATTCCTGTTCCTGTGTAAGCTTCATTACCAACTACAAAATTATCATTTTCTTCACCAGGTTTAACTACAGTTTTAATTTCAAGATTATATTTTTTTGCGAAGTCAAAATCTCTTTGATCATGTGCGGGACAACCAAATACGGCACCAAACCCATAATCCATTAATACAAAGTTTGCAAAATAAACGGGTACCTTTGAAGATTGATCAAGGGGATTTTGTGCAGTTAAATTAGTTTTAAATCCAATTTTTTTTGATTTAGCAATAGATTCTTCGGTAGTTCCAGTTTTTGAACATTCTTTTTTAAAGTCTAAAAACTCTTGATCTTGTTCATAAAATTTGGATAAAGGGTGATCAACTGAAAGGGCAAGAAAGGAAAATCCAAATAATGTATCTGGTCTTGTGGTGTAACATTTTATTGAATCAACTTCTTTATGTCCTTCTACTTTGAAGTCTATTTCACATCCAAAAGATTTACCAATCCAATTTTTTTGCATTATTTTAACTTTATCGGGCCATTCATTTAATAATTCTAAATCTTCAAGTAGTTCATTGGAAAATTTTGAAATTTTAAAAAACCATTGATTTAACTTTTTTCTTTCTACACTGGCTCCTGATCTCCAACCTTTTCCATCTATTACTTGTTCGTTGGCTAAAACTGTTTTGTCTACAGGATCCCAATTCACATAACTTTCTTTTCGGTAAACTAAATTTTTATCATAAAGCTCCAAAAAAAGTTTTTGCTGGTGTTTATAATAATCCTCTGAGCAAGTAGATATCTCTCTGCTCCAATCAATTGAAAGACCCAATTGTTTAAGTTGAGACTTCATTGTCTTAATATTTTTTTCAGTCCATGCTTTAGGGTTTACGTTGTTCTGTTTAGCAGCGTTTTCGGCAGGCATTCCAAAAGAGTCCCAACCCATTGGGTGCAATACATTAAAGCCCATAAGTTTTTTATAGCGAGACAACACATCTCCAATCGTGTAATTTCTTACATGCCCCATATGAATTTTACCAGAAGGATAAGGGAACATCTCTAAACAATAAAATTTTTTTTTTTTATTTTTTAATGATTTAAATTCATTTTTTTCATGCCAAATTTTTTGCCATTTTTTTTCTAATATATTAAAATTGTATCTATTCATTCAAAACTAGAATAAGAAAAATTTATTACCTATTATTTTTTCTTTTTACGTGTTCTTTTTGTTTTAGGTGTTGTGACTCTATACTCTCCAAGCTCTTTACTTAATTTCTTAACATCACCTTTTTCATAAAGTGCAGCAATTCTTAAAATTTTACTAGAGATTTGTGATTCAGCAGCATTGCTACTAAGCTCAGAAACTTTACATAAATTATTTGCATTACAATTTTTTTCATGCAAAATTATTTTAAGAGCATCAGCTCTAATTTCATTGCTTAAAAACTTAATTGTAATTTTATAAAATTCATTCGAGTTTGGATCTTCATTAGAGATCCAATCTGTAATTATTATTCCACCAGAATAGTTGGCATTCAGTAATGGTGCAAACTCCAAAACATCTAAACTAGCTCTCCACATAGGATTAGAGCTGGCAAATTGAAAATTTGTTTTATTTTTACCTAGAGACGATAGTCTTAAGCCACGACCCTCTTCCATGTTTTTTTGTACTCGTTCTTCTGGGTTAAGAGGAACATCTCTAGCATTTGTAGGCTTATAAATGTTGCAACTTTGAGTAGAAATTAATATAAATGATAATATAATAATTTTAAAAAAAATAGAATTTGTTGTCATAGGTATTGCATGTTAATTACATGGTTAAACAAATTTGTAAATATCTATTAATCAAAATGTGATAATATTATCACAGTTGCCAACAATTTTAATAGAAATGTTAACTTTTACCTAAAAAGAGGCTGAAATCATCTAAAACAACCCTGTTTATATATATATATAACAATTAATGAATAGGAGAAATATGAACAATTTAAAAAAAGGCTTAACAGCTTTAGCTGGATCTCTAGCACTTGCATCATATGCAAACGCTGCAGACATGGCAGTAAGCGGTGGAGCTAAACTAAGTTACATCAGTGAAGGCGGAAAAGAAGGTGATGTTACTGGTAACCCTTATGGTTTTGATAACAACGTAAACTTTTCTGCTTCAGGCGAAACAGAAGTAGGAACAGTTGCAATCTCATACACTTATAATGGTAGCTCAGTATCATCTTCAGCTTTAACTATTGATATGGGAGACACAGGTGTGCTTTCAATTGATAGAGGAACTATGATTGGTGCAGGAGCAGATTCGTACCAAGATAAAACTCCAAGAGCTGCTGGTGCAGAACAAGCTTGGGATGACACTGACAATGATGCTTATATCATAGATGTAGAATCTACAGGTGCTATAGGATACTCAAATACTTTAGAAGGTGTATCATTTACAGCTGCGTATGCAAAAAATGGTGGTGGACGAGCTAACCAATTTGCTAACGTTGATGCAGGTGACGCGTCTGACAAATCATTTGGAGCTCATTCTGAAGTGGCGCCAGGTTTAACAATTGGTGGTGCTTATGCTGAAACTGGTGGTGGATCAGAAGTATCTATCAACCAACAGACTGCATTTGCTTCATATGCAATTAATGCAATTACTGTAGGTATCCAAAACACATTTATTGATAATGTAACAGGAACAAATGATTCTGATGCATTACAAATGGGTGTTGCTTTTCAAGTGAATGATGATCTTGCATTATCATACTCTTACAGAGAAACTGACCTAGGTAACAGTGGTTCACCTACTAAGTCTGATCCAGAAGATACTGGTATCGCTGCATCATATACAATGGGTGGAATGTCAATAGTAGCTTTTAAAAATATCGCTGATAATGTTGGTGGTACTGCTGGTGTTGAAGACGAAACTACTCAAGTATTTGTATCTTTTGCGTTCTAATAAAAGTTAAAATATTTATTTAAAAAGCCCTCAGAAATGGGGGCTTTTTTTTTATTCAAAAAACTCTTTATAAAAATCATATTTATTTAAAGAGTCTTTATATATGGGCTTATTTGCTTGATTAATACTTGCAGTAGATATTGGAGATGTATTTTTCTTGTGATAATTTAAACAATCCTCTTCCCAATTTAAATCACAAAAATTAATTATTCTTTTAATCTCATTGTTATTATCAACCACGAGTTTTTCATATTCAACTTCGATAAAAAAAGAAGGATAAAGTTCCTTCCATAAACTAATATATTTGTTGAATAAATTGTAAAATTTTCTGATTTCATTTTTATCAAAAGACCATTTCATATTATCATTTTGAAAATAATTTTTGTAAATAGAAAGAAAATTGTTTTCGAAATTTCTTTTTAAAACAATGATTTTACTCCCAGGAAAAAATATTTTAATTAACCCCATGTATTGAAAATTAAATAAGCTTTTATCAGTTAAAATATTTTTATTAGTATTAAATTTATTAATCAAATTTATGTAACTATCAAAAACTATATTCTTAGAAGAGTTAATTTTTTCTAATAAAGATTCATTTGTTAATAGGTTTTCTTTAATTACTATTTGATTTAAAAAATCAGTTTCTTCCAAGGCAAATACCTTAGAATGAGTCGAGACAATCTGCTCTACAAGTGTGGTACCAGATCTTGGCATGCCACAAATAAATAACATTTTTTTGCTATAATTATCCTTCTTTAATGAATCTTTAATATCATTTTCACGAAATAAATTTAAAATTAGATTATATTTTTCCTCTTCTTGTCGAAAGTTATAGCTAATTAATTTTCTTTTAGTTTCATTGGCATGAAGATAATTTTCAAAAGATTTTTTATAATTTTTTTTATCTTCATACGCTTTACCCAAAGAAAACAATAAAGGTATTTTTTGATTTAAAGAAAGATCACTATTTTTTAATTTTTCTTCAATTTTTTCTAAATGTCCCTCAGCGTCATCATCAAGATAGTTTGTGATAGAGTTGATTAGCCTATCTGCTTGTGTAAAACCAGGATCAATTTCATTAATAATTTTTGCATGTTTGACGGCTAAATCTGTTTTTTTTACTCCGTAATAAGATAAAGCTAAGTTGTAATGTACTATTGTTATTTTATGATCTAACTTAAGAATTTTATTATACAACACGATCGCTGCAGTGTAATCTTTTGACTCCCTGTATATATTTGCAAGGTTGTTTAATGCATTAATATAATCTGGTTTTTTTTCTATTATTTTTACAAGAATTTTTTTTGCTTCTAGAGTTTCGTGTAAA